>NFZC01007732.1_pt1 | contig 15388 bp, 19 predicted proteins | sample 1095391 | NCBI WGS metagenome assembly NFZC01 (sample SAMN03609890, study PRJNA323583) | gut metagenome | isolation source: feces | host: Rattus norvegicus | place: Denmark: Riget | collected 2013
CAAAGTTACATAGTCCGTACAGGACGGACACTGTTTTCCCCAAAAATACAAACACTTGTTCGATTTTCAGATATTAAATTCGCTACGGGAAACTTGATCAAACATAAGATGTCAATAGTAATATTGCACAAACATACACCAAAACTTTATACACTTTTACCATTGATTTTATTGAAATCAGACAATAGAACGATTTATCATAATTGTACATACAATTCAAACAAAAAGTGTCCGTCCACCGCGGACACAACCTGTCTTTGGTGGGCGAACACGATCGAACACTTGTTTGGTGTGGATAACTACAAATTACGGTTTAATACCAATTAAGACTGTAAATGATATTGGAATAGCTTTGTTAATATCTGTCGTATCATCCATGCCTGTCCTAATTTGAAAACAAGTATTGCCCCCTATGTTATATTACGCTCGATTATAAATGTTGTAGCAAAGTATACAAATTCATCATCCGGTCTTATATTTGTTCTAATTTCGAATAAAGTCTGGTTAGCCCTTGCAACAACATTACATTTTTTAGAATTGTCTTTACTTGAATTAACATTAGAAATTAAAGTGCCTTGGATATCAGAGCTATACTGTCTAGATGTAGTAGTCAATGTTTTTAAGCCGATCTCTGCAAGTGATATATTTACAGTGCCTTTGAACTCTCCGCGTATGCTAATTACGCTTATATAGTTCCTAACACCGTATACACACGAATGCACATTTCTTCTCGCTCCTATAGCTGTATTTGCATCGGTTAGAATTCTAGTAGCCGCTCCCATTTGCACCATATATTCAGTAATCCGGTTGCTAATTGCAATATCAGTGTTTTCCCTGTCTGTTTCTTCTTTTTTCAGCGCCGCGTCAATCTGCACAAGTGCATTACTCAATGGCTCTAAGCCCGTGCTTTTCGGGCTAGTGAATCCATAATTTTTTGTATCGAAAACGATGTTTTCGTCTGGGTGATAGTCTCTCTTATACATATTATTCCCCCTCTCTTAATGACTGGATAATGCCAAATTCTCCGAGTGCATACACCTGTAAGTTAGGATTTCTTGTCTGCGAACTGGCGTTGTAAGCGACAACTGTCCATTTGTCAACATTAACAACGATTCCCTCACAATCAATACTTGCGTTAGCAAGGAAGTATAATCCATCCTTGCGCATATTTTCCGGCAGTAATATTCTTGTACTTGCTCCGGATTCCAGACTTACAACTTGTTCCCATATGCCACCATAGGTAACTACGTGCTCGAGAATGCCGATAGTTACAAAATCTTTGATTTTTTCGTTTACCTCATTTTCAAAATTGTTAATAATATTACTGATTTCGTCTCTATATGAGTTGAACTGATTTGTAAGGTCTGTTTGGAATTGGTTGTTATTTTGCACCATATTGTTAAACGTTTGCGTCCACTGTGCAAAAGTAGACGACCATTGCGCCCAAGTCGCCGTCCATTGCGCCCATGTGGTTTTCATACTATTCCATTCCGTTACAATGGAATTCCACTGATCTACAATAGAGTTCCACTCTCTAATAATCTGGTTCAGAAGATTTGTCGCGTCCTCAATAAATTTCTTCTGTGCGTCCGTCAGTTCGTTTACCCGTTTAATAAGCTGATTAAGCATAGCGGCAATGCGGCATAATACCTCATAGTACGATAGCGCGTCATCATAAACAAGCGGTTGTGTCTTTTGTAACCAAAACGCAAAGTCCGGAAAATGTACGTCATAAAGTCCAGAATTTACGTTAGGGTTAAATGGGTCAATTTTGTGTGCCATTTCTTACTCCTTTCTACCTCATCCAGTCAATAGACAGTCCTAAGTTTCCGCGGTTTCCATAAGCCGCCATATTAAAATCGTTTCCATGTTCAGAAAAATCGTCAAAAATTGACATAAACAATTCCTCACAATCAGCAATTATCGCGTTATTGACGTTTACAATGTGCTCACGATACATAATGAGTTCGTTCATCTTACTTCCGCGCCACCCTTTTTCCGTCCTATGGCTAGTGTCTACGATTGACGTGTTACTGCTCCCTGTGTTTCGTTCGCTGACTGCGCGGCTATCTTCTCCGGTGCTTTGTCCTCTTGTCATACCACTCGCATAGTCAGTACCGGAAAAATTAACTTGCGGGTTATCACTGTTGATACGTTGGTCATTAGTGTTACTATTGCTAGTATCACTCATGGTTCGGTCTGCTTGTGATGTGTTGTTACCGTCACTAGTGTCGGTATCGTCAAACGTCATATTTGTATTTTCTAAAATCTGCGCAACACTTAAATTGCTGTCGTACATTGCTTTGTATTTAGGCATGTTTCGTGTAAGCGTATCATTAAGCTTAAGCTTAAAAAGACCGATTGTTTCAAACCCGATTTCACACATATAAAAATGGATGATAAACATGCGCTCAAATTCCGCTTTGCTTGTATCGTCCCCACTGTACCATGGGTACGTAAAATCGAAAAGGTGTGGGCGCCCGTTGGCTATTTTGTCGTAAGTTGTAGCGTTTACGTCTTTCCAACTGGTAAAACTTTCGATATAGTCTCTAATTCTGGTTGTATACGTCGCCATTTTCGACACCCCCATTTGCAAGATTTTCTTTTCGTTCTACGCCTAGACCACTGCCAATATAACGCACATCAACCTCAAGTCCAAACAGACGGTTGATCTGTTCGCAAGCACGTTTTCGCACACCTAAAAATGATTGGCGATTGATTAACGTTAGGTCAGCGTCCTGTTCGACTTCGCTTGTAATCAAACGTTCCTTTTTCGTGCCGTCAATGTTGCTGATACCAAACTGTACGCAAAAATCAGCAATTTCTTGACGCATAGCTGTTGTAAGATCTCCGAAAACGTTAGGCGGATCTAACTTCAACACTTTCATGTTTTCGATATTGCTAATTCCGTCTTTTACGCTAATAAATGGTACAAAATCGTTATATTGTTTAAAGAGGTTTTTTGTACTTAATCGTTGGTTTTCGCTTCCCGCAATAACAACCGGCGTTCTCTGCGCGTAAATATTTAGGTTTCTTGTCATTCTCATGTTAGCCAAACTCTCCGCATACATCTGTACATAATCTACGCTCGGATAGCCAACACTGCTATCCCAGATAATGACGCTGTTATTTTTTCCCAGTGTCTTAAAATATTGCTGTGCATACGCAAATCGCATGTTGGGCACACCGTAAATATCTACAGTTCCGCCCATGTTTGTCTTCATCACAGCAAATTTTTCGACAACATCATCCTCAAAAAATACTGCTTGACCCCACCAAAACAAGTAATCTTCCAACACGCGCGGCGGGATTTCATCCGGAAGTCCAGTCCACTCAAAACGGTTCACAATCATTTCATGTAACATATTAAAATAACGTATATAATAGTTGCGATATTGTGGCGTACTGAAATATTCAGCGTCCTTTGATTGCCTTTTCATTTTTCTACCCCCTTTCCGTTAATTATTCGCCAGACCATAATTTCCAATGTCATTTGTGTGCCATATAGTTACCCCACGATCAAAAATAGATCGCAAAATGACAAGATAATCTAAGTCAATATTACCGCTGATTGTACAGTTACGCGTTTTAACAAAATCCCAAGCGCTACGATTGCGAATTTCCGGCGTCCCTATCTCTCCAATCTTATAGCCAAACATGCTAAAGTAATCATCAATTTTGCGTGCATATTCTGCGCGAATTTGCATAGGATAATAACTAATATGATCGTTGCCAATAATCTTACTAGCATTACCGCTCGATGTTGTCACGTTTCCGCTCGGCTGTAGATAATGATTGACTACGGCTTTAATACCGTCTCCAATAACTTCTGACCAATCGGTACTACTAAGTGTGGCAAGCGGGCTTGATTTAAAAGCGTCGCTCGCGACATCTTTTCCGGTTGCTAAAGCGTTTCCAGTAGCACTAGCCGCTGCACCCAAAAAACCAAAACCCGCGCCACTTAACGCTTTTCCCACTCCGCTAAATACTCCGGCGGCAGTGTCTACACCTTGAGATACTGCGTCTCCCGCGCTCATTAAAGCGCTAGCGCCCGCCGTGCTTGCCATCTGTGCGATATACGCCTTGTACGCGTCTGTCATGATTGCGCATTTTGGATAATCCGAAAAAGTTAGCATATCTGTGTAATCTTGCGCAAAGCCTTTATACTGGATAGGGTAAGATACTAATAACGGGTTCGGTGTCATGGCTACTGTGTAGGTAAAGCTACAAGCGTCACTGGAAAAGTATTCGTATTTGTACTCGATACCTGTACCGTTATTATTATTTCCGTACAAAAAATTATACGGATAGCAAAAAAGCTTTTTGTTTTTCGGAACGTAACCGTCGATATTATCATATTTTTTGGGCAAGTTTAACTGTTTAAATTGTGTTTCCTCTGCGATAAAGCTCGTAGGCATCATAAACGCGTTCAGAATTCCGTCAATCGTACCGTTAGCATTAGCGGCAATCAAAAACTCGTTTACACCGTCGCCGTTGTCAAAGACATTAAAAGATATAGCCGTGTAAATACCGTCACGGAACTCTCCGCCGTTAAAATTGCCGCTCTCGTCAAACGCGCTAGGAATTACTACACTCATAATATTACGATCGCTCAATTCCGGCGCGTCGTAATTTTGCTCTGTCTCTTGCTTTACAATATAGTCTCCTGTCTCTAAACCCTCTGGAAAAGTAAAACGACCGATTACGTCATCATTCTTTTTTACAATTTGCCGCTCGATGTAGCATTTATTTAACACCATATCGAATTGGCAGCTTGTCCAAACGTCCATAATAAAATGGACGCGGCACGAATTAACTGATAATGGTTCTACGCTTGTAATAAAACCGTACTCCCAATTATCCATATATCCAACATTTTTAAATGCAATATAATTCGCGCTGTCTGCATATAACTCGTTTACCGGCGCGGCAAAATCCGCATAGCCCCTCTTGACCGGTGCGGCATTATCAGTGCTATAAATTGCTTTGCTATCAACATAAGCAAAAAGTTCTTCGCGGCTATTGAAAAGGCGAACATGATTATAGGACGAATCCCACGGAATCCCGCGGCATATTCTGACCTGTGCAACAGGCGCTATTCCATCTACGTTTTTTTGAGTTGGCATAGGAATCATATTATCCATATTTCCTCATTTCTGGGAGAGCATTATGCTCTCCCTATATCATTATTGGTTTACTGTGACTGTGCCTGTATTGCTGATTGTGCTGTCATATCTGGATGTTGCTTTGACTGTAAGCGTCGCCGCTTTTTCGTCATTTGCAATATGCAAGATATTTGACCCCGGAATAAAGGACGTATACTGGCTAGTAGCGCCCTCAACGTCAAAGTCGAGCAACTGCGGCGTATACTGGCTTGTTCCGCTCGCTAACGCTGTAATTTCAACGTCAGTTCCAACGTTTCCGGCTGTGTCTGTAACACTTACGGTTGTGAGCCCAACTGTATCTGCCGTGAAAACGATACAAGGGAAAAACGGCGAATAAGAAAACATTTCCGACATAGTGTAAAAATAATTCCATGTCAGTGCCGCGCCATTTCTGGAATCGGTAAGTGTACGGAAATTCTCGCGCACGTTGAAAAATCTCATATCAAACAGTGCAAGCTTAATGTTAGGATTATCAAACTTGTCAATGATAATCTTGCGGACGTTAATATCAACTTTGTTCATATTAAACGCTGTCGCAAGCACTTCAACGTCTAACTCCGCGTCTATTTCCGGTGTAGTGATGTAGTAGATCGTCTTATCGTTTGCGCAACTGTCTGCTCCGGCAATGTTGTACTCCGGATGTGGGAATTTCATCTGCCCGATATACGACTTGACAAGCTTCGTCAACTTCTTTGCGTTCTCCGCGTTTGCCGTAGGGTCTGCAATATTAACCGCATACAGCTGATCTGCCGCGCTTGCGCTTTCGATCAAACGTTTCATGCAAAGGTATTCATCCCAGTTTGCCGCCGCAAAAAGCGACTGCACTTTTGCGTTAATCAGATCACGCACGCCGTACTCCGATCTAAACGCCGTACGTAAGTTGTCAAACGTGACTGTAACTGTGTACTGGATAGGCGGTGTAATTTTATGGTAGGCCGCCATAACGCTTGACTGATAGTAAGCGTACAACTCTGCCACTGTAGCAAACTGGTTAAATTGCTTACCCTTTGCCATATTCACAAAAATTTCTTCTTCCGTTCCACCGTAACGCATAGGGTCTCTCTTAAGCACTCCCAGTGGATTTTCAAAAAAGACGGTTTCAATTCTTTGTTCCATGATTTGTTCAACTAATGCGTTTGCAAACGCGTTTCTAAGCGGTACGATATTAAGTAAACTTTCGTAGATACTTGAGATATTTTCCGCTGTCGCTTCTGGAATCCTGTCTCGATATTCCAAGCTTTGCGTTGATCTCACAGCATTTAAAATGGCTACGTTTGTAGCCGATACCTTGTTACCCATTTTCTTCTCCCCTTTCTTTACTCTGTACTTCCATCAAAATCAAGCATTTCCGGCGTTACATCTTCTGTCACGCCTACATCTGCAACAGGTTCTTCAATGTCCTTACTCGGCATTTCCTGTCCTGTCAACATTTCTCCAAAGCGCGCAATGTACTTTTCGCGTAATCCCTCATAGCGTTCCTTGTACCCATCGTCGGATACGTTCGCGCCGCTTCTGATTGACTCCGTAATCACATTGATTTCTTCGTCCAATTCTTCCGGAGCGTCGATCTTTCCTAAGATCGCTTTTAAAGCTTCTTCTGCTGTCATTTCTTTTACCTCGCTTTCCCTAAAAATGGTTTTAAATAATATATAAAAGGCGTTTTTCTCCCGCTCGGGACTGGAGATACACCTAATATATTGATTGGAACATCTTGATAAATATTAACATCATCATTAATATAAAAACGTAAAACAATACGCGTCAATGCTGTGTTTGCAATTTTTATGTAAACGCTGTTACCATCTTTTCGATACAAGCTAGCGCCGCTAGGTATTCTAACACTCCATGCTCTATTAGCTGATACCATAAATCGTACTACAGTATTAACATTAGCCGTCTGGCTATAAGGCGTTACGCTGATAGTAGGAGCGGGTGGCGCGGGTCGGTTAATACCTATCTGGCACTGTGACTGTATACTAGCATCATCTGTAAGCCAAAAGGCTATGGCGGTTGTAATCTGCGCGGAGTTTGCGTTTCCGCTTATTACAAGCGCGCCATCATTTTTTTCTACAAGTGATAGATACTGCCCCAAGTTGTACGTCCATTCTCCGCTCGCGTCAACGTTAATAGTAAGAGTATCTCCATCTACAATACTAGCACTTACTGGCGATATAGTCAAGCTTTTTCTTTCAATCGGTGCAGAACCATTAAAAGTATCGTAAATATCTTGAGAGTAAGCATAACGTTTATCTTGCACTTCTTGTCCTTGTAGGGTTGGATTCTCAAAATAAAATAGCACATGATTACTTGCGGCGCGCATATCTGTTGCGTTTTGCAAAACTGACAAAGTGTCATTATATCCATGCGTTTCTAGCTCCGATTTAAGATATGCTAGTGCTAAATCTATGTTTCCAATGCTGTCATAATTTCCGTTTTTCCACATATTATACAAAGCTTGCTTCCTGGAATAATACGACCATTGCGCTAATCCATATCCTGGCTTTCCCTCATACAGTCCACCATTGACAAAAGCGTTCTCGCTTACCACTCCGCTATCAACATCTTTAGTATAATTTTTACTTGCCAAAAACTTATTAGTGCTATTGTTATCTTTTTCACACCTATAAGGCACTATTCCGCTCTCTGCAAACAAGTTACCCATAAGCGCCGCTACGCCTATAGGGTTATTTATGTACGTCATTAAATTATCCCACACCGCTTTACTATAGCCATAGTCTACATAATCACTCAATGCCATTTTACATTAACCTCACGCTCAAAATATCCAACACAATATTTTTACATTTAAGGTCTTTAAACCTCAATAATCCCATATCATAAGACCTCTTTAAATAGTCATAAATAAAAGACTTGCTCGATAACATGAGAGTATCTGCATTATGACTTGACGGGTCAAACGTAAATACATATCTCGCGTTCGGGTCTGCCGTATAGTCAATATAAACTATACCTTTTTCCGGATATTCCCTTACAGCAAAACGATCTTTCCCGCATACAAGGGTAAAAATATAGTTGCTGTTGCCACTGATTTTCTCAACAAAAGCCGTTGCGTCGCACAGATACGTTCCATCTGCGCTAGATTTTTGGTATGCACTATTACTAAAAACTTTTGTCAATCCGCTCTCATTGATAGCTTTTTGTGCGCCCTTATTAACGGTAAACTGTGCCACCCAACCGTGACCGCGCAAGAATTTTGTGTTATCCCGCAACCGTTTATGCATGCCGAAATAGATGAAATATGGGTTTAGCAAGCTAACATAATTTGCTAACAAGTAAACGGGTACTTCCCGCGCTTGCTTGCCCTTACCTCTACAAATACTCCGCAATACACTCTCAAACTTTGTAATTTCGTTTCGCAAATATCCGTTATTTTCAAGCACAAATTCGTCAAAAACAATCAAATTAACCTCTTTAAACATAGGGCTATATTTCTTAATTTTATCGGGATTATTAAAATATACCGCATATCCAAGCACACTTTGGTTATCTTCTGTATCGTGTAAAATTAAAGCACTAATAAGACCTTTTACTACACTTTTGTTACTCACAAGCTTACCATACTCTGGATAAATTTCTAACACGTCCTCATACATCTTTCCACTACTTGATATTTCATCTTGCGTTCTGTATAAAAAAACAACTTGCGAACCATCCTCTTTATGCTTATTCAAGCTCTCAATCAGCAAAGCTGTTGTCTTTCCGGCACTTCGATTACCAATAATCATACGTAAAATCGGTTCGCAATCATCCAGATCTTTTATTTTTTTGATTTCATCTAAGCTATAATAATTCATATTTTATCCCCAAAACTAGCGCGGCGGGAATCGAACCCGCATTGATAGAATCAAAATCTATTGTTTTACCGTTAAACTACACGCCAATAATGTTTCACGTGAAACATTAAGAAACCTTTTCTAAAATCGACCGGATTTTTTCAGGCACTAAGTTTTCATTTATTCTCCCTACATTTTCCAGAATCGAGCCGATTTCCATAATAATAATATAACTACACATTGCAGACGCAACCGGAACGGTAAAACCCAGATCAAGATAACTCTGCCCCCAGTCAATCAGCACGGCACAAGCAATCACGCAAACAGAACCGAACTTGTTAAAAAGACCCTCTCTCATGATTGACGAGTTAAAGTTCTTGTTTTTCACTGCCATCACGATTCCGCTCACAAAATCCAGAACCATAAATAAAAAAGTAATTAAATAAATCATTTTCTTCTCTCCCTTATTTTATTTAGAGGTTCGCCGCCATCCTTGCGGACACCACTCCGCGCCCTTGCGTTTTACCGCATGGTGTACAGGGCTTTAACGGGATGGCGGGTAATACTCCATTACGGACTTTGAGCGGACAAAACAAACAAACAAAATCGGAGGAATTATGGAAGTTTTCTCAAAGCCCGTAATGCAATACACCCGCATACCCGCCATCCATCGGCTTTATCCAACATTTAATGCTGTTCAATGCCGATCAATGCCATTTAATGACATTTTACTGCATGCATGTTATTTCATGCGGTTGGATGGCAGATCCGCGGCTGATCCTTATTTAATTGTCCTTTTCGTCAAAGTCCCTGTACGGCTCTGCTTCCACAAGTTCGCGTACATTGATCGCTTTAAGATATGCGGACTGGAATTTTTTGGACTTGTACCGTCCGTCCATCTGTTCGCGTACACGGATAGTTACCGCCGAGCCATTGCCGATCTTGCGTAATTCCTCGATGTTTTCGTCATCGTCCTCTGTCTCCACAGGCTCGCCCTGCATGTAGAGTTTGATCGGATATTTTGTATGCGCCTTGTAGAGCACCTTGCCCTCAAGATCTCCCTCGCCGTCCTTTAACGGATTCTCGATCTTTGCGTCATACACCTCTCGGAGTTCTGCAGCAGTTTTCTCGTCGATCTCGATTAAGATTGATACCTCATTGTCGTCTTTGATAAAAAGATTTCTTACGATTCCTCTGATTTTTCTACTTGACATTGTTTTAGTCTCCTTTTCGTATTTAAGATTTGCTAGTTAATGTTTCACGCGAAACATTCGTCTTACTTGGAAACCTGTGTAGGCTCTGCCGTTGCCGCCTTGCGATCATTCCAGTCCTTTTCTGTCATGGAGTGCGCCATAAAATCCTCGTAGGAAATGTAGCGCTTTTCCTCGGTTCTGCCGGATTCGACGAACTGGATTTTTTTCCCGGAGTGCTTCTTCTTGATTTCCTTTTTGGTAGCCGTGTCCAGATCATCAGATAAATGCAGATGATCGAGAATTTCGATTCCCTTGTTTGGTGTTACCGTGATTACATCGTAATCAGCGGACTTTGTGACTGTTCTTGTGAACGGTGCTTTCATTGTGTTGTTCCTCTCTTTCTTTTTTGTTTTGCTTGATTTCTGTGGGCTTGTTTGAAATGTTGCTTGCCATCATCAGGCGCAAGGTTGCAACCCTTGAACGTGACGCCCGTTAGGGCGTTTCGGCTATTCCTATTCTCTTAAAAATAATGAGTTTTTATAAAAACTTAAAACCTCAAAATTTTTATATTTATAAACCATGTCTAATGCCTGTCCAGAATCCCATTTACTATCGCCTAAATGATTATAGTTAATAGTTAATTCTGTGTCTGTGTGCCATTCTGCATTCGCTGTGAATAGATCAAATAATGTCATTGTGGTTTCCTCGCTTTCTTGTTTTGTTATTTTGTATCTTCCTTACATTATTTATTATACACTGATCAATGAAAAAAGTCAAGAAGTTTTTTCTAAATTTTAAATTTTCTTTCAAGCAATCTATAAGCCAATTTGTTATCAACTTTTTCATTTCCATCCCACCGGAATTTTGATTATTTTCCATCCGTCTATTGCTTCTGTTGTGTCCAGATATTTTAATGGTAAACGCGCCACGTTTCCAAAATCTTCTAATTTGTATCTGTATTTTCTTGTGTCTACTGTGCCGTACTTTTTTACCTTTTCATAAAATGATCTTCTCATGTTTGTTTCCTCACTTTCTTGTTGCTTGCCATCATCAGACGCAAGGTTGCGACCCTTGTACGTGACGCCCGTTAGGGCGTTTCGGCTTATTTTATGCCATTATTTCCTTTTTGTATCTTCCTTACATTATTTATTATACGCTTGCTTCTCTGTTTTGTCTACTATTATTTTTGAAATTATTCAGAAAAATTTATACATGAACCTAAGACTGCCGCGTACTCATCAGATATACCTAGTGTATATGTGGTATCTACGATAGCAATGTTGGAAGCTGTGGTAAACTCACAATCTTTTCCTGTATAATCTTTTACTTTTATAATATGTACATCACTCTCGTTAAAGTAAGACACTGTACGTCCAGAATCCGTAAAAATTTTACCAATTTTAAAATCATCCAAACCATTTCCACGTGCTAATTCTGCCGCACCCTTTGATTTAGATAAACCAGAAACAGTAACATGCAAAACATCCTCTATTTTTCCTGTTTTTTTGTTTTTCTCTGCCGCTATGTATGCGTACTTTTTAGCGCCTAGGGTTTTAAATTTTTTGTAATAGCCGTCATCATCCCATACTCCGAGCGTGTAGCGCGTAGTAGTGCCATCATCATTTACGCGATCACTGTAATTTCTATACTTTTGCTTTTTGGATAGCAAATAATTGTTTCTATCCTCAAATGATTTTAAGTGCTCTTTATTTACAAATTTTACGCTGTCAGTATCGGCATAAACAAAATCATAACCGCAAGCGTCAATCATGCACTGTAGTTCATACCGCGCGTTTGCGGTAATGTATACGCCCCATTGATAGAGTAAAAAAGAGTTTTTGCTTGCGGCATAAACCGCTATAGCACTCTCTTTATCCGGCATTGATTTAGTCCATTCCCCATCTATGTATTCTATCTCCCCTTGACAGATGTCTGTTACCATTACGCCAAACACAGCATTTACCTTATTTTTACTTTTTGCGTATTCATATTCTTTTCCATTAACGCCCTTTAATTGCGTTTTTTTATCGTAGTAACGGAGCGCTGTATCAACTATCGGTTTAGGCAAGTAGTCCTTTACTGCCTTGTAGCCCTCTAACCATTCCAGACGCGTAGTATCATAGCTGTATTGATTGTTTATGATTAAAAAATCTAACTCGGTACATGCGTATGTAATCCAATCAGCAGATAATACTCGGCCGTTGTCATTTACATAGTTTTTGCTATACGCGATACAATGTGCAAAATCAATATACGGTACTGTTACATCATCATGCACTTCCACGTCAAATAAAGTTATACGCATTATTATAGCATTTTTCTTTTTCCCGCAATCCGCTATAAGTTGTTTATATGACTTAGGCTCGTAAACTGTAAACGGCGTCATCGGATACAAATCCGACACAATACATGCGGGATAACTGGACACTCTATCTCTGCAGTAGACGCCATCTATCACGGCGTCTGCATAATACCGTGACGCGTGAGTATTACCGCCCCTAAATACTTGACGCAATAATGCGTAAATCTTTGCGTCAGGCATAAGCATCTCAAAAAGTTCACGATATTCTGGATATTTTCGGCACTCTGCACGCATTTCTCGGCGCACGTAACCTGTTGACGTCAACGGAATAGTTGCCAACGTGTCGCACTCATCATCTAACTTTGACAATATACATTCTTCCAAACCTTTTACATCATTATAACAATATGCTAATTCTTCTTCCGTCATCGGTGTTAAAGGTGTACGTATTTTTCTGTAATCATACGTATCTACTAGTTTGTAATGCGTGCAAAATTTGCTATTTTCGCAAAACTTTGCTAGTGACATATTAGACAAAAAGTAACTACATCTAAATTCAAAAAAGGGTACTGCAGATGTTTCACGTGAAACATTTCCAATTTTATTTAGTCCTTTTTCGTAGTCACTTTCCAAACAAGCTAACAATTTAATAACCTTATGCGATTCTCGCGCAAAAAGAGATTCTATATGCAGAAAATCTTTTACAAACATAAACTCATAAGCTAAATTATGCACGTATATTACTAGCACTTTATTAGCGGCTAATTCAAGCGCTATGCCTAAATTATGCATAAACTTTATCCATTCTTCCCAAGTTCTACCAAAGCAAACTTTACCATTTATGCAAAATTGCCAATGATACATAAATGCTTCTGGCTTTTCTCCATCTATAGTAGTGCTTTCTATGTCAAACGTTGCCGGAGTTGCTATATATGTAAGTCCGTTTCTACCTTTTTTCCGTACTGTATTACAAGATAAAGCTATAGCGTCATAAGGATATGACGCTACGCTATAAACTATCTCTTGTTTTTCTAATGTTTCTTTACCATTTTTTATCTGTGCTACTGTTATTACCATAAAGTTCTCCCCTTTACATAGGCATGTGTTGCGCTTGAATATTCTTGTAATTCCTGTTGGATTTCCGTGTGCGACTTGCCTTGCGAAAAAAGCAAGTCGTAAATTTCTATAATATCTTCCGATGGATTGCGCATTTTTAAACTTTTGTACTCTTGGCTGTGCAAAAAAGTGTAAAAATCCGCTTCATTTAGCAAATTTTCAGATACGCCTAAATCGCGTAATGCTTGCGTGCGCTCTTGTCTTATTTCCATTATACCCGTTAAAGTATGGGAGCGAGCTGTGACAAAACGAACAAGCTTGAGATATGCCCGTGAATTATACTTGTCAATATCCCAATCTGTCCTCTTGTGCAACACATTTAATACGCTTTGTTTCTCCAAGCCTTGCTTTTCAATCCGTGCTTTTTGCTTGTTTGCTAACGGCACGAGTTGCTTGTACATCTCGCGCCGCTCTTTCCCCCGCAAACTTAAGAGGTAATCCTTGTTATACATTGCGCAAATGCTCGGACGCAAACGTCCAAGCGATACGCTCATTTAGGCGCTCCAATGCGTCATAATAATCGTCTTTACGCTCGATTGTTACAGCCACGATGGTATTCACGCCATAATCTACGCACACGCAAAATGTTAAACCTAAAGAGCCGTCACTATAAGGGCAAGCGCTATCGAAAAGAACATCATCCCACTTTTCATGCACGTTTTTCACGATAAAGCTTTTAATTTCTTCCTGTTTTTTTGTCATAATTATCCCTCCGTTATAATAGCCTTAAAGCCCGCACTCTCAAGAGCGACAAGCAAATTGTGCGCATTTTCGATATTATGGAAAGCGCCTTTTTGATCAAGTACAGATACACGATAAATCTTATTCACATCAGACTTTTCTGACACGTCTAATTCGTCATCCGGCATAGGCGGTTCGTTAGTCGGCGCTACAATACATCGTGTACCAGTAATTCCGTAAACGATAGCCGCCGCCATTTCCTCGGCATTGTATAATGATACATCTTTTTCTGATGAGACGAAACAGCACTCGATCAACATAGCGGGCGCGCTTGTTCGGCGCAAAAACGCAAGCTTACTGTTTGTTTTAACGCCGCGATTGCGAAATCCAAGTGAACATATAGCATTTAAAGTTTCCCTTGCAGTGCTTACTGCTTGTGATCTGCCAGAGTATACATATACCTCTGCTCCGCTTGCCTGTGAGTTAGCCGCGGAATTGAAATGGATTGATACATCCAGATCAACTTTGTGTGCGTTGCATTTTCTAATAATACGATTGAGTACATCAGATTGAGATGTACCATCTTCCACAGTACAATCATAGACTGTATGACCCATACGCCGCAACTCGTCCACCACCAGGTCTTTAACGCGTCTATTCTCGATAGATTCAGAAATGAGACCTACTGCACCACATGCTACCTTTCCGTGCGGGTTATGCCCCGCGTGTACATTGATTACCATTTTATTTTCCTCTCTTTCTGATAGACTATTTCTATCTATAGTCTATTCTAATCCTACTGCATAATTTTGTCAATCAGAACTTATGTTTGTATTAGTTATCCACACCAAACAAGTGTTCGATCGTGTTCGCCCACCAAAGACAGGTTGTGTCCGCGGTGGACGGACACTTTTTGTTTGAATTGTATGTACAATTATGATAAATCGTTCTATTGTCTGATTTCAATAAAATCAATGGTAAAAGTGTATAAAGTTTTGGTGTATGTTTGTGCAATATTACTATTGACATCTTATGTTTGATCAAGTTTCCCGTAGCGAATTTAATATCTGAAAATCGAACAAGTGTTTGTATTTTTGGGGAAAACAGTGTCCGTCCTGTACGGACTATGTAACTTTA
>NFZC01014101.1_pt1 | contig 15066 bp, 18 predicted proteins | sample 1095391 | NCBI WGS metagenome assembly NFZC01 (sample SAMN03609890, study PRJNA323583) | gut metagenome | isolation source: feces | host: Rattus norvegicus | place: Denmark: Riget | collected 2013
AAAAGCCTCAAGTACACATAGGTGTAATATTACATGGGCTACTGCTGGCACAAGTGCAAGTAAACTTGTTCGTATCATACAGTATGCTCCAGATATCAAGAATTTCTATTTCAAGGATCCATCTATGTATAAACCAAATGATGATTATGGTCTTATGATGCAAAATGTTACAACATTCGTACAGACAGGTTCTTCACCTCATGATGACGGACCTGACGGATTGGCTATTATGGCTAAAATGGTTAAACAACCGATGATAGGTAAAATAACTTCCCCATTTAATAGACCATTTTAGTATTGACAATACTATTTATTCATAGTATAATGTAATTGTCCTAGAGATAGGATGACGACAAATAGATCCCTTTTAATGTTTATAGACGTATCGACAATTATACGTCTATAATATGGGTTCTTAGCTTAGTAGGTAGAGCACCCGACTGTTAATCGGAAGGTCATAGGTTCGATTCCTACTCTCTCCACCATAAAGTAGATATGAACATATCGTATTGATATGTTCTTTTTTTTATGATAAAATCGACATAAAGAGGTGATAACATGACTGAGGAAACAACTTTAGACCAAAATGTAGAGGGTGAAAAGTTTATGAAGCTGGCATCTGAAGTAGTTGAAGGTGCTGCTCCAGTAATAGAACCAGTTTTCGTGTTAAAAGGTAGAAGAAAGATATATACCAATTACATAAACAAATCTCAAATAGGAGACAATATGTATGGATATAATGTTCTTAATAGAGAAAATATTGTAGATGCTGTCAATTTAGCATTGAAAGTACACTATGAAAATGCACGTGAGATAAGAACATTATTAAATTATTATAAAGGTGAACAGTCTATCTTTAATCGTGTAAAAGAGGTAAGACCTGATGTAGATAACAAAGTGGTTATCAATTATGCGAACACATTCACTCGTGACATCATAGGGTATACTTTTGGAAAACCTATGCAATATGTTGCTAGAAGAAGTGATAGTGAAAATGGGGAAAGTTCTATAAAAGATGAAGTTAGATTATTAAATGACTATGCTGAAATGAATAATAAGTCAACAAGCGACCAAGAAAAAGCTACAAATGCGAGTATTTATGGTATATCTCATAGAGCCATATTCCCTAGAAAGTCTGATAGTGAAGATGAAGCTCCATATTACTACTTAGATCTTGATAGTGAATGTACTTTCGTTGCATATTCTTCACAGTTAAGTAGAGATCCCGTGTTTGCCTGTACTTATACAAAAAGTTATGGATTAAATGAAGATAATTATTGTCTATATACCGTGTATACGACTGATGAAGTCTATATGTTCAAAGTTCCTTTTGCATCAGGAATCAGTGATTCAACATATGTTGGTGCAAATATTACGAAAGATAACATGATAGAAGGATTTCCAAAAAGTAACCCACTAGGTATGATTCCTATCGTTGAGTGTGAAAATAATCAATTCCGTATGGGGCATTGGGAAACAGCTATCACATTAATGGATGCTATTAATAAGACTGCATCAGATAGTGTCAACGATGTTGAACAATTCGTAAATGCTATATTGGTAGCAATCAATGCAGAATTTACAAAAGAAGAAATGGATAACGTTAAGAATCATAAGTTTGCTCAAATTAAATCTTTCCAAGGTCTTAACGCAGATCTTAAATATATCCAGGCTCAATTAGACGGTGGCTCAGTCGAGCAATTAAGACAATACTTAGAAGATTGCTTGAGAGCTGTAGTTGGTATTCCTGATCGTAAGACTAGAGGTGGAGGCGGTGGAGATACCGGTGATGCTGTAAAATTACGTGATGGATGGGCTGATATGGAGGTTGTAGCTCGTACTACAGAGACATTTAATAAGAAATCTGAGAAAAAAGAGCTAAAAATCATATTGAAAATCCTAAAAGACTTGAAAAAAATTTCAAAAACGAGTATGATAAATGTGGATATTAAATACCCACGTAACAAAACTGACAACCTAAATAGCAAAGTAACTGCTATGGCAACTATGTTAGGAACTGAATTAATGGCACCTGAAGATGTACTCGACATCGTGGATATCACAAGTGACAATGCTGAAGTTATAGCACGTGGAGAAGAGTATTGGAAAAAGAAGAAAGAAGAAAATTTTGAGGAGCAACAAAAGCAACTTCAATTACAAGCAAAGATGACAGGAGCAAATGATGCTACTCAAGAAGGAGGAAACAAAGATGGAAAACCAAACTCAACAAACTCAAGTTCAAAACAATCAACAAACTCAACAAAATCAACAAACTCAAACACAACAAAATAGTCCAGTGTTTGATATCAATAACTTACCCCATGAATTTGTAAGATATGTTGATCAACAAAGAACTCAGGCTTCTCAAACTGCGAGAGCCAATGCTAGAAAAGAATTAATGAAAGATGAAACTTTCTTAAATGAAATTAGAGGAACAGTCACTCCTCAAGTAGAAAAGACTACTGAAGAAAAATTTCATGATCAGTTGACAGCTTTAAGTTTAAGAGCTTCTAAATCTGAAGTAAGAACTATATTATCTCAAGGTGGCGTCAAAGGTGAAGATGCAGATACCTATATTGATATGTTCGCTACTGAAGACATTGATTCTAGTGTTGAGAGGGCAACAAAATTTGTTTCTGCTTTCAATAATACACTTCAGTCAAGAATGGATAAGAAACATCAAGAGGATCTAGTCAATATGACAACTCCTCAAGCTAGTTCAAACCCTACGACTGAAAAAGATACACTACAAGCACAATTAGATGAAGCTAGAAAAGACCAATCATTCTATGGTCCTGTAAAAGTATCATCAATTATGCGTATTGCGAGTGAAAAAGGAATTACATTAAAATAAGGAGGAAACCTAAATGGCAACAGGAACTGCTCAATCTTTCTTGGTATTGAATTATAGTGGTCAATTATTCGATAAAACAAATACTGATACACCTTTAGTTGCAAATTTACCAAGACGAAACACAAACTCTGTAGAGTTCGTAATTAACTCAACTTATGCTACTGAAGCACCATCTATTCCAAGCATTAGTGAAACTGCTTCATTAAAAGCACCTGAATCAACTTATGTTACTCGTGCTCAAGAAACAAACGTGGTACAAATCTTCCAATATAGCACTGCTGTTTCTTACCAAAAACAAGCTAACGTAGGTACTATGGCTGGTGTAAACATTGCAGGTCAAGCAAACAACGTACCAAACGAATTTGATTTCCAAATGGCTGCTAAAACTAAAAAAGCACGTACAGACTTGGAACACACATTAATCAATGGTACTTACAACAAAGCATCATCTGATGCTGAAGTCAATAATACTAGAGGTTTAATTGAGGCTATCAAAACAAATACTTTAGATGCTTCTGAAGCTGAGTTAAATTATGACAAATTGAATGAATTATTAAGAAAAATGTTTGGTAATAACGCTGACATGAATGGTTTAATTATTATGTGTGATGCTGTTACTAAAGCACAAATCACTAATAACTGGGCTAAATTACCAGGATATTTCTTACCACAATCACGTAACGTAGGTGGATTGGCTATCGACCAAATTGTTACAGACTTAGGAACATTAGGCGTAATGGTTCATAGAATGATTCCTGCTAGTACAGCATTAATCGTTAATATGAATGTATTGTCTATTGTTGAATTACCAATTCCAGGTAAAGGAAACTTCTTCTGGGAACCTTTAGCTAAAGTCGGAGCTGGTGAACAAGGTATGTTATATGGTACTGCTGGTTTAGATTATGGTCCTGAATGGTATCATGGAAAAATCACTAACTTAGCTGCTACTGTGGCAGACTTGACACCTACACCAGCGGCTGCTGCAGCTTCTTTAAACATCACAAAATAATATATGATTAATAGTATTACTAACTATTAATAGTATATTATAAATTTTTAAAAATGTCAACAGAGAGGAGCATATTTATGTATGATTTAGAAAAGCAGAAAGCAAGAGTAAAAATCAAATATCCTGAAGCACAGGATGCTCAAATAGAATTTGAACTCGACATGGCTGCCGAAGCAATCAATGAAAGACGTGGATACGTTCCTACTGAAGACCAACCTATAGAGGATAAATACCTCGGTCTTCAAGTCTTATTGGTGGTCGAGGCTTTATCTAAGTATGGGGCAGAGGGGGAGAAATCTCATTCTGATAACGGTGTAAGTAGGGTTTATGAGAACGGTTCACCTTACTCTGATACACTTTTAAATAGAATCATTCCTCTAGGAAAATCTTTTAAATCATGAGAACCTTAGAGAGAGATAAGAAACCGTTATATGTATGTCGTAAAATAAAGGATAGTGATCCTGTTCAATTTGAGAAACCTGTCAAAAGATGTCTTAATGTTGTTGCGACTTCTAGTGAAGCAGATATTGTAGCTTTTGGGGAATCGTATAAAGATTACAGGAGAGCTAAGATACCTTCTTTTGAAGTAGATAACTACCATGAAGGAGACAGGGTATATCTTGAGGTACAGCCACCTGAAGTACATGACAAGTTGTGTGAAGGTGCTGATTTTGAGATAAAATCTGTTTCTAGTAGCGTGTCTCAGACATCAATACTATTCAAGAGGTATCAGATTGGCAAATAATGTCAGAAAGATAGGTCTCAACTCACAGGATATTAAAAAGTCTATCCAAAGTCTTCAGAAAATGAGACAAGAAATAACTTCCTTTCCTAAAGACATAGAAGATATACTTACCGAAGCTGTAAAGTATTGTCAGTCCATCACTCCTATTGGAGATGGTAACGGTGACCATTTGAGATATAACACATATTGGGAGAAAACATCCAAAGGATACAGAATAGTCCAAGAGGGTGACAATGTGGCTTATATTGAATTTGGTACAGGGGTAGCTAAATACGATGTAGTGCATCCGAAAAGTACACAGTTCGGATGGGCTTATGGTATAGGGCCTCATATATTCGATACCAGAGATGGAAGGACAGGATGGTTCTTCCCATCTTTTGAAGAGGGAAAGATGAAATGGAAATTCACTGAAGGTCACAAAGCAAACATGCAAATGTATAAAACTGCTTTATGGCTAGAGAAAAGACTGAACACTGAGGTTAAAATGAAGATGAAAAAGGTGATGGATCAATGGTAACAATCTTAGATGAGATTATTGAAAAAATTAAATCTGAAGAATTTTCAATACCTTTTAAGGATGTGAGAGATCCATATTCCACTAAATCTCCAGTATATCCTATGATCACTGTAGAAGAGATTAGAAATTCACCTGAACAACAGATTAATGGTAAAATCATTAGAACTACTCTTAATTACAGGTTTGAGATATATGGTCGTGATACCTCTGTTTCTTCAGAGGTCATGAATAAAAGGAAAGTCGTTACCACACTCGGTAATGAGATTGATAAAATAATGAGGGAAACTTACGGTATGAAGATGGTAGGTGATCCTCAGATACTTCCTTACAGTACAGACAACAGTATTTTACGTTATATTGTTACGTATGGAGGTATCATAGATAACGAAACCATGATTATTTATCAAAGATAGGAGGAAAAATTATGGCACAATTAACAAAAGGATTAGTTGTTGAATGGGTTGCTGATTCAGATGGTTCACCTGGTGAAGCTTGGGCTAAAATCCCTTCAATTATCAAAATTCCATCTCTTGTAGGTACACCATCTACACACGATGTTACTGATATCTACAATGAAATGAAAGTGTATATCGAAGGTTTGGCAGACAACGGTGGTACTTTGGCATTTGGTATCAACTTTACACCTGAAGTGTTTGCGGAAATTAAAAAAATTCAAACTGCACAAGATACTGAAGATCCTTGGTTCAGAGTAGGTATGCCTGCACCATTAAACAAAGCATATCAATTCAGAGGTACTGTATCTATTCCATCAAACGATGAATGGACTCCAGATAACCCAATGCAAGGTACATTAAACATCACTGCATCGACTGATATCACTTTGGAAGAATATTCACCAGGTGCATAATTTTAAATTTTAGGAGGATAATTAAATGAGTTATATTGAAGTTGAAATGAAAGATGAAACATTAAAATTAGAATATGATAGAGCATCTATCATTGAGATGGAAAAGATGGGTTATAATGCTATTAACCCTTCTGAACATTTATACACAAATTTTGAAATCTTAGTTTATGGATCATTGTTAAAACATCAACCTAAAACAAAATGGAAAGATGCTGTTGAAATTTGTGGATTCTTGAAAGAAGAATATGGTATGATGGATGTTATCCAAAACCTAAGTGAAATGGTAAATGAAGTTTTTACATTAGAGGGAAAATCAGGCAAGAAGTTAGTCAGAGTGGCGAAAAATCAAGCCTAGATGAACCCTCATATAACAATGCGAGTGAATTATTTAACGAACTGTTCACTCAATCTCTTATTATAGGGATGCCATACGATGTATTCTGGCATGGAGAACCATCTTTATATAGCAATTATCTTGAGGCTTATGAAAAGAAGCAGAAAGATGAAGACAAGGCTTTTGCTCATCGTGAGAACTTCAAAGCATGGCTTAATGGTTTTTATATAGATATAGCATTGTCTTGTAATCATCCTTTAGCTAAACAGAAAAGACCTTACATTAAAGAACCTATTAAAATAGGTGAAGAGAAAGATGAAGTCCATGAAGATACCGAAGAATTGACAAAACAAGAGGAACAGGCAGCAGTAGCTCAATTCATGGCTTTTGGTCAATTCGCAGAGGCATTTAATAAGAAACGTAAAGAGAACGGTAAATAATCGTTCTCTATTTTTGTTTATGAAAGGAGTGAAAGTATGGCAGATATAGATAAGATTACATTGGAGATAGAAGAGAAAGCATCCGATTCTACCAAAGGTATAGATAGTCTTATAAATAAGCTAGAACAGTTAGATAAGACCATAACAAGTTCGTCATCTAACTTAAAAAAGTTATCATCTTCTTTTACAGATTTAAAGAAGACAAGTAACAATATCAACAAGATGACTACACAGTCACCGTCTGGAGGAATAGGACCAACGTTCGGTAGATCTACTGAATTATTGTCTTTGACCGTTTTACTTGAAAAAGCAGGTAGAGGGTTCGGTTATCTTCTTAAACAATCAAATGACTTTATTGAAACTCAGAACTTGTTCAATGTAGTTATGGGAGAATCTGCCGAAAAAGCGGAGCAATTTATAACCGCTTTGGAAAGCATAGGTGTCAACCAAGAACAAGCTATGAGATATCAATCTTCATTTTACGATATAGCTAAATCAATGGGGTTGACTAGTCAAAATGCCTATACTTTATCTGAACAATTTACTAAACTGGCATATGACTATTCTTCATTATACAATATGGCTGAAAATGATGCTTTTACAAAATTACAATCTGCAATAACTGGTGAAATCGAACCAATTCGTAGATTAGGTAAAGATATATCCGAAGCTAGACTCCAACAGGTAGCTTATAATCTAGGTATAGATGAAAGAGTCAGAAATATGGACCAAGCCTCTAAGGCAGAGCTTCGATTTATAGCGATCATGCAGCAGTCACAAGCAGCCATGAATGATATGGAACGTACTATAGAATCTCCAGCGAATGCTATAAGAATCTTGAAAGCACAATTCATATCTCTAGCACGTGAGTTAGGTAACTTATTCATTCCTGTACTACAAGCTGTATTACCTTGGTTGATAGCTATTACTAAGTTTTTAAGAGGTATTGTGGCAGATATTGCATCTTTCTTTGGAATTACCATGAAAAAAATTGACTTTGGGGGAACAAACAGTCAATTGGGTGTATCTAGCGATTTAACAAACAATGTTGGAGACAACTTAAAAAAATCTGCTGATAATGCTAAGAAGTTGAAAGACTATATGCTTGGTATAGATGAGTTAAATGTATTGAATGAAGACACAGGAACTATAGGTGGAGACACAGGTTCTTCCGCAGGTGTAGGGGCTGGAGGAAATGGCCTAGGTGTAAATCTTGAAGATTTCGGATACGATGAAGTGTTGAAGAATATTCAGTCTAAAGCGGATGAGATCCTTAAAAGCTTTGAGAAATGGAAACCTGTACTTTTAACTATAGCTGGTATTCTAGCAGGATTATGGGCTATTGGTAAGATAACAAACTTTGTAAGAGCATTGAAAGGTGTTCAAACAACTTCTACTTTAGTTGCTGGTGTTCAAGGTATAGGAGGCTTAGCTAAAGCGTTTTTTGGTTTAGCTGGTACAGGTGGTATCGTAGGAACTGTAGCTACAGCCTTTGTTGGATTGGGAGATAAGATTTTATTAAGTGTTGGTATCATGACAGGAAGTACCACTATCGCAGGTATAGTAGGATTTGGTACAGTGTTGGGAGCTGTAGCTTTAGCAGGATGGGGAATCTATGAAGCGTTGCAACCAGCTGTCGAACAAGTAGATGAATTTTCAAATGTAAGTGAAGAAACGAGAACTAAACTTGAACCATTGGTAGATACATGGAAGAGCCTCGATAAAGAAATAACTAAATTGGACTGGTCTAATAAAGTTATCGAAGAAGCAGATGTAAAATCTATTATAGAAAAAACTCATCAAATGGTAGAGTCTGTATTAAATGAAGTTAGTGCTGATAGAAATCAAGCACTCAAAGATATCGAAATGCTTAAAGGCATAAAAGGTATATCTCCTGAAACATATCAAGAAATGATGGATGATACTAATCAATATTACGATGATATAAAGAGTTCTACTCAAGATGCCGAAAAGGAAATCAATACCATTTTAGAAAAAGCATCTAAGGAAAAAAGAGACTTAAAAGATAGCGAAGTCGAAAGACTTAAAGAACTCGAAGAACAGATTCGTGACAATGCTGTTACTACCATGACTGAATCTGAAGAAGAACAGATGAAGATAATGACTAGATTAAAACATAATCAAGAGGTTCTTCAGGTTGAAACTGCATCAGAAATGCTTCAAGAAGCTAAAAAGAATTATGATGATCAGGTAGCAGAGGCTGAAGATTGGAGAACTCGTATGCTTATGCAACTTGACCAAAGATTCGGTGATGAAGCTACAATGAGTGATTCTGCCTATAAAGAACAATACGATGCTATCCAAGCTGCTTACAATGAACAAGTATCTGAAGCTAAAACAGGTTATGAAAAAATCAATGCTGAGGTACAGAAAGGATTAGGAGATCAAAAAGATAAGATTGATTACACCACAGGTGACATTAAATCTAATTGGCAAGTATGGCTAGATGACATAGAAAAAGGATGGAGCGACATGTGGGGCGGACTTAAAACATGGTGGGATGATAAGATTACAGGACTCTCTGAATGGTGGGAAGGAATCGAATCGTCTTTCAACACATGGAAAAAAGGTATGAGTAAGAAATGGGATAGTTTCTGGGGAGGACTGGAAACATGGTATCAAAACACTATTGATAATTTAGAAAAATGGTGGGAAGGAATCGAATCGTCTTTCAACACATGGAAAAAAGATATGAGTAAGACATGGGATAGTTTCTGGGATGGTCTAGGAAGATACAAAGACCAATTCGATATAACTGATCCTAGCACATGGATAAGTTGGAGTTCTATGAGTATACCTATCGATTACACCGTAGGTTCTGTGGCAGCACCTGAAGTCACTGCTTTCGCAAGAGGAGGTTTTGTACCTAAGAACTCAATGTTCGTTCCTCCTACAAGTCTATGGACTGCTGGAGAAGCAGGTAGAGAGGTTATTGGTAACTTTAGAGGAAGAAGTACGGTTATGCCTCTTGAAGATACAGGTTTCGTACAGGCGATATACGAATCTACAAGAGATGCCGTAATCAGTGCCATGAACCAGGTTCAGACAGCTACTGCTGAACCTATGGAAGTCAGAGTTTATCTGGACAGCCGTGAAATCAGAAAATCCAATGTCAAACAGGAAGCTATTCAATCTAACTCATTTGTAACAAGGAGGTAATGAAGATGAGCGTACCATTTATATATATCAATGATGTTCCTTTACCTATCCCTAAACGTGGACTGAGTTATACGGTCACTACGACCGTAGACTCTGCCCGTAATGCCAACGCTCAGGTTACAGGTTCGAGGGTAGGAAGGGATCAGTTAAAACTTGACAACCTTGAGTGGGCACACCTTGATGCCAAGACATGGAGTGCAGCACTCAGAGAATTTGAGAAATTCAAATGTAGAATAAGAGTATTTGATCCTGTCAGTATGACATGGATTACAAGATACTTCTATCCTGGTGATAGGACATTTGAACTGTGGAAAGCTGACCCGAACACGGGTGAACCAATAGAGTATGTCAACTGCAAATGTAATCTTATAGATATGGGGTACTGATATGAAAGAAGTAAGTCAAAGATACAGAAATGAAATGAAAGAGCCATTTAAAAACAAATGGCTTTGTATGATTACCATAGGTGCTATTAATAACACCTTACAGACATATGGTACAATAGAATCAGATGAACAGCTGAGTGAAATATCTCAGCCACTCAATGACATGCTCACAAGATCAAAAAATATCAACAAAATTGCTACATTTGAAAAGAACATTACGCAGGCAGATGGTTCGTCTTTATTTTATGATTCTTCTGTTTCTGTAGGAATAGTATTTGATAGAATCATTCAGAAAGATGATGCACTGTCTTTCACCTATAGAATCGATAAATCATACGTCGACAGAGATGTGGAAAAACTGATTATCAAGTTTTCTCAGAACTATCCTTGTCATCTGTCGATAACATATGACATTGTTGATTCACCTTTTTTCAAAACTGAAGAATTTGATAACGATTCGTATCAGTTTGAGGTAGATGAATACTGGGAGAATATTTCATATATCACCATAGAGATGTCAAATTTTGCCTATACAGGGCGAAGAGTCATCATAGATGAATTACTGTTTGGCGATATCATATCGTTCTCTAACGAGCAGTTAAGCCTGTCCTCAAGTGTTGTATACAAGGAATACAAGTCGTTCAAGAGTGAAGAACTTCCATACAAGCAGCTGACGATAAACATTACCAATGAAGACCAAAAATATGATGTCGAAGACATCACAAATGATATCAGACTTCTTAAAAAGGGTCAGGACGTATATATTCAGTTTGCCTATCAGTATGATGACGAGTACGGTACGACAGAGTACGTACCTTACACAAAGCTGATTCTGAAAGACTACGATCTTGATGAAACGACTTTGACAATCATATGTACAGATAAGCTGAACAATATGAGTGGTAATGTAGAAGTCGATGCTGCCGCTCTTCCAATGCCTATAGATTCAACAATCACTACATCTCTTTCTGAGGGATATGAAAGTGATATCGTATTCGATTCAAGAATCGCAGAGTTCGTACCTCAGGGTGTATGGGTAGGATATGAAGGCGACAGAAAACAGGGTCTACTGATGTATGCCAATGCCTATACTCAGATAATTGACATAGATGACAGCAATATTATTCATTTTCTTCTAAACAGTTTCATTATTGAAAGTGTATTTGGAACATTCGCAGGAATATCAAACATTGACAGTGTTAAGGATTATTTCAGTACCGACCTGTCATACTTCAGAGACTATGCTACTTTTGAAAAGGACTATACAAAAGCAGACGGCAAGAAGATATTCCCAGTTGAGGCGAATATTGAATTTACTGGTTTCATAGGAGAATATATAAGTGATGCTGTGGGCGACTTCGATACACCAGTCACGATTACTCTGAACTACTATAACTATATCCCTAATGCCATGACACTGCTTTTCGTTGATGGTCAGTATCCTAGAGAATACAGCTATGAACTTTTCGACTATGGGTTTACAAGTATCTATCAAAGTGATAGAATAGTACATGAAGAAAGTGATATTCTTTCAGTAGACCTACCTTACATGCTTAATGCAAAGAGCATAAAATTCACGTTCTACAGCATGTATAAGGAGCTGAACACGATTCATCTCAAGGCTGTGAAACATGAATATATCAGTGACTATATCATGTCTGATACACAGTATGAGACATACTATCCGTCATGTGAGAATCAGATACTGATGAAAGACCTTGCTATCACGTGTAATGTTCCATATGAGGGTGATACAAGAAGCATACTGTTCCGTTCGGCACTTACTTTTCCATCTTCGAATGAGATGGAAGTGCTGCTGACAAATGCGACATTTACACCTGAGACAGTAGGATTCAACAAGGACTCTGCATCATCCCCTACTGTCACACAGTATGGTGTAACAGTTCAGCCAGCGAAAGGAAAGCTGAAACATATCAAGCTGATCAATGATGGAACATATGAGGGTCAGACAATAGAGCTTTATGGAGAAGCTCTTACAGTAGAACCATATACAAAATCTTATGTTTTCAACAAAACAGGTGACAGTGTGGAAATCAATAATCAACTTTTGATAGGTCTTGATTCATTCCTGCTCCGCATGAGAGAATGGTACGGTCATGAAGAATCACTGAACAAGCTGTACAAATTCAACTATATGGGTGACCCTTCCCTACAGGTTGGAGACGTTATAGGTATTCCTACCAAAAAGGGAGAAATCATCTATATAAGGATCGAAACAAATGAAATAACATTCTCCAATGGGGGGTTAAGAGGATATATAGAAGGGAGAAAGATATAATGAGTCAGTTTGAAACACCAAAGACAGACTGGATAGCTGAAGATTACATCAATGTATCAGACTACAATAGAATCCTCAACAATGTATGGTATCTCGGTACAAACAGACTGAACGAATACTACAATATTGAAGGATTCGATGATATACTTCAGCCAGTATCGGAAACTGATTATCCTACAGCTGAAAGGTGGGATCTCATAGAAGAAAAACTTGATTACCTGGATACGATAACAGGTAATCTCGTTTCCATAGGAGACAGGAAGTATTTCTATCCAGGTGGTCAGTATATTGACTATAATGAGTTAAACAGAATTGAAAATCTTACACAAAAGCTGTATGATTTATATGAAAGAATAAAGAGAACTGAAGTGAAACTGCCATTCACTTTAGGTGATGAAGGAGGATTTTAAAGATGGCTTTGAAGACAGACTATAAAGATGAGGTATTAAGCTCATCTAAACCTTATAGAATGTACAATATTGTTGACGGGGGAGGTTCAACCCTTTACTCAGGTGTAAGGATAAACAGAGCTGATGCCCCTCAGCAGGAAGGAAGTAAATTCGGTGCAAGCGATATCAACAGTACAAACGAACAGGTTAATCAGAATACTGTTGATATAAATGAATGTATGAAACAGTTTACTTATTCTACAGAAGAACAGTGGACAGGACAAAAATGGATCGATGGTTCAAAAATTTACCATAAAACAGTAAGTTTTCCCGTAGCGACTACAGGCTTTGGTAATAGATCTCATAGTATAGCAAATATTGAAAACGTTGTTGATTATAAAGTAGTTGCTTACGTTGCAGGTGGTGATAAATTTTATGTTTCCCCCGTTAATTATTATGATTCAGCAACAAGTGGTGTTTTTTACTCAACTCAGTTTTGGGTAACCAAAACGCACATAGAGTGGGCAAACAATACATCATGGCCAGGCTATAGGTTTTATGCCACTATATACTATACAAAAACAACAGATTAGGTAGCATTTTGGTATCATATGTGATATAATCACATTAAGGGGGAGAAGCGATGGACGAATATAGTATATCCTGGATGGTAGTTCTCGCTTTAGGAACACTGGTGGGTTTGTTCCTGACAGTGGGAAAACCCATCATCAAACTTAATTCCACTTTGACTGAACTTATTACACGCATGGATAATGTGGAAACAAATATAAGCGTGTTTACTGAAAAGAACCGTGAGTCACACCGACGTATCCATGAGCGTATAGACCATGTTGATAACCGTGTTGACGACATGGAAAAAGAAGTTGAAAGAATCAAAGAGGGAAAATACTGTATCAAAAAATAAAAAGAACCCTTTACATGGGTTCTTTTTGAGTGTTATAATAGTAGCGAAAGAGGTGATTAAATTGAAAATGAGTGACAAAGTTTATGATATTCTAAAATATGTGGCTCAATACTTTTTGCCTGCTTTGGGAACTTTATATTTTGCTTTAGCTGGAATCTGGGGATTGCCTTACGGTGAACAGATCGTGGGAACAATCACTGCTGTTGATACATTCCTTGGTGTCCTGTTAGGTATCAGCAAAGCTAACTATGATAAATCTAAGGAGGGTCAATAATGAACATTATCGAAAAAACATACAGCTGGAAAGGTTCTTTAAGTAAAAGACGTTCGACAAAAAGAATCATTCTTCACCATGCTGAATCAGGTTCATGTACTGCTGATGATATTCATCAGTGGCATCTTGCTAAAGGATGGTCAGGTATTGGATACCATTTCTTTGTAAGAAAAGATGGATCAATTTATCGTGGACGTCCTGAAGATGTTGTTGGAGCACACGCAAGTGGAGCTAACTCTGACAGCATTGGAATCTGTGCTGAAGGTAAATACATGACCGAAACAATGCCTGATGTTCAAAAACAGGCTATTGCTGAATTATGTTCTTATCTGATGAACAAGTATGGAATCTCAACTATTTTGAAACATAAAGATGTAACATCTACTGACTGTCCAGGTAACAATTATCCGTTTGATGAAATTGTTTCTATTGCTAAAGGTACAACAGTATCAGATGTGACTTCACAGCCTGCTCAGCCTAGTCAGTCAACACCATCTAAACCAAGTGGCTATGATGAATGGATTGCCAGATTACAAGCTGAATGTAACGCTCAGGGATTCAGTAATCAGACAGTTGACGGTATCAATGGACCAAATACATTAGCTGGATGCCCTACTGTTAAAAAAGGTGCTAAAGGAAACATCACAAAACTGATTCAGGAAAGACTGAACAGTGTAGGATTCAGCCTAGACTGTGACGGTATCTTTGGTGCTAAAACACACAATGCTGTCAAAGTGTTCCAGAAAAACAGAAGTCTTACTCAGGATGGTATCATTGGAAAGAACACATGGTCATGGCTGTTAAAGGGAACTAAGATGTAATACATCTAAACTAGAGAGGATGGGT
>NFZC01001010.1_pt1 | contig 15050 bp, 13 predicted proteins | sample 1095391 | NCBI WGS metagenome assembly NFZC01 (sample SAMN03609890, study PRJNA323583) | gut metagenome | isolation source: feces | host: Rattus norvegicus | place: Denmark: Riget | collected 2013
ACAGGACCTAAAGGTGATAAAGGCGATGCAGGACCAATTGGACCACAAGGACCAACTGGACCACAAGGATCAACAGGACCTGTAGGACCAACTGGACCTGGTGGAGGAACTGGACCTGTAGGACCTACTGGACCAACTGGACCTACTGGACCTAAAGGAGCTACTGGACCTAAGGGGGATGAAAAATACTCTATGTCCTATTCTAATGGCGTTCTAATCATTACATTAAACTAGAAAGGAGACACTATGTTACAAAATAATAATAGAGAGGTTAGAAATAACCTCTCACATAGTGGTGAAATATATGTCAATTAAATGAATTAAACCTGGTGGCGCAGTTGATATTATCGATGAGAGTAAGCAAATTACTTTTAATGGAAAAATTGTTAAACAAGTAATTGTTATGCCACAACAAGCACTAGTCTACAACATCACTAATCATGTTACAATAGGTACAGTACCTAATGGTTTAACTGTTACAATTGATGTTGCTGGCAACACGCAAAATGTTGTTAATGGACAAACACTGGCTTTTGAAAAAAACACTACAGTTACTTTTACTGTTACAGACTCTGATTTTCTTCGCGCAACTAGTCCTCATGGATTCTGAGGCGTACGTGCAGTTATTGGAGGCAGTCAAGTATATTCTGGCTGAAAAAATAGCGCACATAGTTTTTCATATACATTGGGAGTTGGTCAAGCTCTAACGGTAGATTTTAGTACGTTTAGTTATTATCGTAGAGTTGTTTCTGGTTGTACTATTTACAATAACAATGATCAACCAGGCTGTATAGTAAGACCAATCAATACTTTATATACTGTTAATAGTTCAGGTACTGGTTCGACATGAGGTGGTATTGATATACGTACTTATGACCAGGGAGGATCTTCATCCTATTCTCTTCCTGATTTATTTGTATCAGGTCGTACTGGATCAGTCGGAGATATATTATACGTTGAAGCTAATTACTGCAACAATCCATATGAAGCCACAAAAGTATCTAACAGTAACTTTACATACTCTTGCTCGGCAAGCCCGGCATCTACAGGTGGACTTAGTACGTCTTTCACATGTAGAAGTACTCTTACAACCAATTTATATAATACTTCTATAAATTTAAGTTCCGGAGCTAGTAATATGACGTGTTATGCTGTACAAATTATGGACCTATATGCTGCTACCTGGAGTAATACAAATGGCACTCATAAAAAGTTTTCATCAGTTGGTGGATACATTTTTACTTCAAGCTCATCTATAGATTTGTCCTTATATGCAACAGCACCTACATTACCTAATATTAATCATATTACCTGTAGCGGTTGGTCAACAAATAGAACTTTCTATCAAGGGACTAGTAAATTTAATCAATATGGTTCAATTACTGCTTCTAACCATATTGCAACCATTAAAAGAGCAAATTACAGTTTGTCTCAAAAATGCTACGCCTATAATACTGATACGGGCAACTGGGGTGATTGAACTTCAAAGGTCGTTAATAACTCATCAGTTAAGATTTATTATCAATTTAGCACTCAAAAAGTTGGTAACTCGCATACTGGTTTTGATACTAACAACTGTACAGTCGCTAATGATATCGATACTTACACATTAAAAGACCAAGGTGGTTTCTCAGATGATAGATTCCATATTCAAGCAACTGGATTTGAACAAACAACTGGCGGTCAATATACTGCCTATGGTACCGTATTATGGATTAAAGATGGTAACGGCTATCTTTACTAATAATACAATCACAGAGACCAAAATTGGTCTCTTTTCTTTTTGCTTTTAGAACTTCCGTATGGTATACTATTAATAACTATGAAAGGAGAAAATCATGTCTACTAAACCAAAAATCGCAGTTGTTGCTATTTGTAAGAATGAATCCAAACATGTTTTACGACGGCTTGACTCCATATCAAGCGCTGATTATATTTGTGTTTTAGACACAGGCTCTACTGACAATACTATTAAGCTCTTTCATCAATGGCAACAAAATAACCCCGACCTATCCTCTAAACTCATTCTCTCCACTTGAGAACCTCCATCAGATCATCCTTTTCATTTTGATGAGGCACGCAATGAATCTAAAAAACTAGTTCCATCAGATGCCGATCTTCTTTTCTATCCAGATCTTGACGAATTTTGCCAACCTGGATGACGTGATCAATTCGACCGCATTTTTAATGAACATCCAGATGTACTACGTATTTCTTATCAATACGCGGCGCAATGTGATGAATCAGAAAATGTTATCACTTCTCAATGGTATGACTGATGTTTTAGAAACGATCCTCGCTATAAATGATACAATATTGTACATGAATGTTGTGATCTTTTTCCACTGCCATCTGAAACTTACACCGCAGAAGAGTTAAAACAACAAATGTTTAACCATACTTATTACGTAGACGAAAATTTTCTTCTCATTAAACATTTACCAGATCTAAATAAATCACGTGTTTTTTATAATGACCTTATGCGTCAGCGCTGGTATTCGAATAAAGACGACCTACAAATAGGTTGTTATTTCTTATCAAACTTTACTATTGATGGCGGCGAAAATTCTACCTTAGCAGTTAAAATGGCTGATGACATAATTAATCATGCTTTGCAAGTAGGTGCTCACGCTTCAATATGCGACTCCATCGATGAACGTCGCGCAATTTTATGACATCTATGGTACTCTAAAGCTAATCACTTAAAAGCGCTAGGTAAAACAGATGATGCGATATTAGCATATCATACCGCCATATCTTATATGGAAACATCTTTACTACCTTACATTTCACTAATAGATTTATATATATCACTTGATGACTATCATAATGCTTTAAAAATTATCGATCTAGCCGATGAATTTTGCCGCATTACATCTGATTGAACTTGTAATCGCATGAATTTTATTTACGATCTGCCATTACGAAAGGTTCTAGTATATTACAATCTTAAAGATTATCACAAGGCATCTTACTGAGCAAATGAAGGATATAAGCTATGAATAGAAAGTGGCTTAGATGATCAAGAAAAATTAGACACCCTTATATACAATAAAAACCTTTTAGGAGAACAACATGACCAATAGCACCAAACGCCGCATTGCGGTTTACGCCATCTGTAAAGATGAATTGCAATTTGTAGATAAGTGAATGGAATCTATGCTTGAGGCAGATGCAGTATGCGTTTTAGATACTGGTTCTACTGATGGTACTTGAGAACGTCTTAACTACTGAAAAGAAAAATATCCTAATAAAATCTTTTTGGGTCAAAAAACATTTAACCCTTGACGTTTCGATATTCCACGTAACGAGTCAATGAAACTTATTCCTGATGGAATGGACATGTGATGGTGTACTGATTTAGACGAATTGGCTACACCTGGTTGAGCAGACTCTTTTAGAGAACAATGAGACGATTCATGCGGTAAAATGATATATAAGTACGCTTGGTCGCATCATTCTGATGGCTCTCCTGGACGAGTATTTTGGTATGATAAACTCACATCTGCAGATCGTCGTTGAAAATGAGTACATCCGGTACATGAACAACTATCCTTAGGAGAAGCAGATGAATCATACAAAATAGGTGAGTTAGATGGTAATACTATTTATTTACATCACTACCCTGTAGAAAAGAGTTCTCGTGGTAACTATTTGCCGCTACTTGAATTAAGATGCAAAGAGAATCCTGATGATTTCTATGGACATATCTACTTATCTCATGAGTATTTATATCAAAATAAGCCGCAAAATTGCTTTGATTATATACAAAAAATAACACTACCTATGGCTTACAAATTGATATGTGAAGAAGGTAATGATAACCTTATTACTATAGGCGATTTGTATATGTTTATGGGACGTGCCAAATTAGCCCTTAATGAAAATAAAGAAGCACTTAACTACTTCCTCAAAGGGGCGGAACTTGCTCCGCATTTTAGAGAAAACTATCTTTATGCCGCAAAAATCTATCTTGATAAGGGAGAATATGATAAAGTCGTCTCAATTGTCAATGACGCCTTACTTAAAAGTAGAAGATATTATTCGTGACTGGAGTTAGATAGTTCTTGAAAAGAAGAGCCATGAGATATACTCACTCTTGCTTATTGAAATCTCGGATGCTTACATGTATCACTCCAATGTGCCAAAATCGCCGCATCTGAAGATCCAAATAATCTGCGATTACAAGAGAATGTAGATGTTATTGCAAAATCTTTAGAAAAATAAAAAAGAGACCTTAATTGGTCTCTTTTTATATAAGTATTTATAATATAATTGTAGTTGCAATTGGTTAAGACTACTTCTCTTTTCCTCAACTCATCATCATTTTCTTTCAGGCGTTATCAGCGTTTAGGATTAATTCATAATGATTTTTAATTCTTCAATATTCAGTATGCTCCTCCTCAATATCTAAAAGCGCCTTCTCACTGCAGAATAGTGCTTCTTCATAAGCGCCAATTTTATAATATGCTCTTGCTAATAAATCTCATACCTTATAATATCAGTTATCAGTATTATTTTGAATATCATATTTACTAATGCGGTTTGCCATAGCCGTTTTAAGTACCTCAATAGCCTGATAAGGATTATTTTTATCCTCAATTAATCAATCAGCCATATTAGTATACGAAGACAAAATACTAGGATCAGCATCTATCGCCGCATGATAAAATATTTCAATCTTAGGTTCGTGGCGATCCATAGTACGATAAGCATTTGCAGTTCTAAGACATGCATCCTGCATCAATTCCCTTCTCTCATTATCTGTACATTTGCATTTTTCTCGATTTTTTAAAAGTGGAATTAATCATTTTTCAGTAGTATCGATCAATTCAGCGAAACAACCACGTGTAGATAATTCATTTAAGATGTCTGAAATTACAAATGGATTATATTTATTATCTTCTGCTCTTCTACGTAGTAGTTGCAAATAGGCACTTTCAGACCTACTGGTATGTTGATAATGAACTACTCATATATCAGTGCTACTGGAATATTTAGCTTTCATTTCCTTTTGTGCAATAAACGTACACTTTTCATGAATAGGGTAGATCCGTTTTCAATTACTAACCGTCGAACGTATTTTGTCATGTCAAATAATTGATGAACCTTTACTATCGTATGCAAACTTATAGTTTAAAACATCTAAATCGTCTTCTCATTCTGTTTCAATCATTTCTCTTCATTTGTATAGAGGACATTCATCAATATCTAATGATCAATATATCTCGGCATCTGATGGAACTAATTTCATTGCCTCATTTCTCGCGACATCAAAACGCCAAGGATGGATTATCTTCCTTTCAAAGCGGCATTTTTCTGGATATTTAGCTGCGAAGTCGGTTAAGTACTCCCAAGTGCCGTCAGTAGAGCCCGTATCTAAGATGCAGATGTAATCTGCAGTTCATACGGCTTTAAGTCACATTTCAATACGTTGTATTTCGTTTTTGCAAATAGCATTAATTGCAATAATTCTTTTCTTCATATAATACTACCTCATTTGTGATATTATACTCTACAATATGCAATTTGGCAAATTGTGATATATAAATGCAAAAATGATTATGTCTATTTTTGTAATAACATCAATTAAATAATATAATTATACTATGAATACTAAGATTCCATTAACCAAAAATAAATATACTAGTGTAGTTGTAAAACAAAATAATACTAATTATAATTTACCTTATAGCAAGGTAAATGATTTTTTATTTTTTAACTATAGCCCTACGCAAAAGAGAAATGCGCTCATTCAAGCGCTAAATAATAAGACTGAATGAGGTCAAATTGTAACAGTTACAGGCTCACTAGATGATTTCGACTCTGTTAATATTAGTGGCACAAATAGTGATCTTAGTGCTATTGCACAATTTGCCAAAAATAATGGATGTGATCTTTATCCATGAGTTGTAATGTGTGTATATAATACTGGCGGTACCAACTCTCGACCTAATACATATTTTAGACATGATTATGAAACGAGACAGAATCCACATCATATCGTAGGTCGTAGATCCGTATATTGTCCTAATATTACCCAACTAACCTTTCTATTGAAATATAAAAATCCAACGACACGGTCTGAAGTCCTCAATGGATATAAATGAATATCTGGCTTTGTGACTGATCACCATAATTATAATTTTTTTCGACGAACAAACAAACCGGCAGGTAAACCACCTATAGCAATATCTTATTGACCGGCGTTAGTTCTAAGAAGAGACAATAAAATACGTCATATTCTACTCCTAGCACATTCATCAAAACAATGACAGACTGCAACAAATAAACGCTTTAATTCATGAATAACACCCATCCACATCCCGTTTGTATATAGATCTAATATTCGTTTTGTAATCGCAGCTGGTAGTGTAGGATCATATGAAATTACCGTTGCTTCTACTGGTAAAACTTATAACGGATCGATATCAAACTTGAGTGATTTAACTATCCAAATTGATCCATCTAGTACTAATAAAACAATTATTATTAAAATTAAAGCAGATAGTATGGCAATAGATGCTGTAGTAAATCAGCAAACACAATTAATAGATAGATATGAATCAAAAACTTGAACTATTGAAATAACAGGTGAAAGTGTTATTAAAATTGATACATCAGATACATATTACACTGTTAACTCATCAGATATTATTATCGCATCAAGAGGAAGCAGTCATGACCGCATCAGGTTCTCTGGAGTTGATAGTGTGAAGTATCTTTGGAATAATTCTTTGTCATTATGAGAACCAACTCTCGATCCAAGTGGACAAATTACTATTCCTAAATTATATTCAAAAACTAATAATAATTTGCTACAAGCTATAGTAGACAATGTTACTACCCCATATGGAGGTTTCCAGTTCGCCACATCGTCTTCTATTCAAATTTCTACAAATGATACAGATGTTAATGTGGCAGAACGTTCCGGAGTTTTTAAAAGTTGGCATAGTAAACTTATTTTTAAAATTACAGCAGGTGGAAATTATTATATAGATGACGCAAGTTGTCCTCTCAAATATATCACATACTCAGGCGATAAAGCCATACATATTAGATATTGGTATAATACAGATACCAGTGCATGAAGTACATTAAGTAATACTTATGCCGGCAAATATGCTTTTATTCATAGTGGAACAATAAGATTTGATTACGCAGTAGATATGTCATATAATACTAGTAGTTATCATATTCCAGCAATTTCGGCCAGATCGTCTACAACAACTAAACAAGTTTATGGAAGTAGCGGAATTTTAAATCTATGATGGGACGAAAATCAACAATATGCAACAATCAACTTATTTGATTTGGTAGATAACTATTCATTAACTGTTTACCCTGACGGCGGAGGAGTCTTCGGTCTTGGTAACTGGGAAAAGACACAGCATTATAACAGTTTCCCTTGTTGGATAGAACTAAGTTACTATTCTAACAAACAATCATCTACTCCATCTGGTCCAATATCATCAGGATGGGCAAAAGGTAATGCATCTGCTAATTCTAATGATTTATATACAGAACCTTCTACTGAAAAATCTGTTTTTGGATTTACAATTTATGATGTAAGTGGAACAGGTGATGATCATTGTAGAGTTGCAGCAGTAAGGTTTACAAATTCAAGTGGTTCTATTAATAATATTAATAATCCTACATACTACAATATTAACTATCATTCTTCTCAAGAAATTATTTAGTCTTTAGTTATAAAACATTCTATCACCCCGTGGCTATGCTTAGCATTAATTTTATTCTTATTTTATTTCAAAATGGAGGTTTATATGAAAAAAAGTTTTAACTTTATTAAATATGGTGACTTTTTAGCTGAAATATGAACACCCATATCTTTTATAACTAACGACCTCGCATCATACGGTTGAAGTGGTACTTATAATTTTCCCAATTACTTCAGCCGTAGTTTAACTAACACTGAAGAACATGAAGTTGATTATATATCGTCTTCTTTTGGCGCTCCAACTGTCACTGTGTCAACACAAGGCTCATATTTGCCAAAATTCTTATGTACCAACTATATAAAACGAGAGTTATGAAACACCTTCTCTGATCTGAATTGAAATATTCAGTCCGATACATTTACCTATACCAAAAATTACTTTTTTCAACGTGGTAATGATGATCATAAATACTATGACACAGTAGTAAACTTATCTCCGCAACTATTTAGAACTCGACTAGCGTTACTACCGGCATACCAAGCATACTCACCATTTATGAAGATTAAGTTGAACATTTGAAATAGTTCTATATCGTCATACCCATCTCTTTCTGTTGCAGATAATACAACATGGGTTCCATACTTTGGAAATAAAAATCAGGTAGGATTGCGTTTTTCTTCTCGCTCTGAATATGGTTATAAATCCTCTGATCCAACCTACTATTACACTAATACAAGTGATCAGTATGTTTCCATTGATACAACTCGAACTACCTGACAAGAGCTTCAAAACATAAAATATACAATGGGTGAAAGTGATGATGGTTTGCATAGACACTACCTCAATATTGTACATACCATTAGCCAAGATCCGTTTTTATCTATAGAGTCAAGTAGAACAGGAGTAAATAGTGCTGGTAAGTATTATATTACTCTAACTATACAAAACTCATCTAGCCAAGGAGTTACCGCAAACTTCTTCACAACTTTTGTTGATAAGGAATGGGCTAGATGACATCGAGACGCAAATGTTGGTATTACTCCAAGTATTGGTAGTGTTCATATTAACGCTCATTCATCAACTTCCTTTTCGATATATAATGTCACAAATACCATGCCAACTACGGGATGGTGTAGTATATGGTATGAACAAAAAGGTACTATCTATAACACCATTTGTTATGCAGATGGGAGTAGCGAACAGTCTTACCGTCTAATAAACTCAGGACTTATCGACACTGGTTTGTCTGTGTCGAATAATGGTCCTATTAAGCGTGAAGGTGGTTTTTGGGTATTTAGTGCCAAACCAACTCTATCCGGAACAGGCGCATACGTGCATTGTTTTGTAAGAGGTCGCAATACTGACTCAAGCAATCAACAATCTGAAACACGCATACCAAACTACATATATGGAGAGAGGATTTTAGTTAGTGATAAAAAAGAATATGTATTTACCGCTAAAATACCTGAAAGTCAATTTTCTGGGATTACATGAGACCATAATGGACGATTAAGTGAAACCATTGGTTTAGTATGAGTATTAGTTAATAGTGATACTAAAAGAGATGATAATCCAATATGCGTCCTAACACTACATGATGGTATACAATTATAATAAAAAAGAGGTCAATTAAGACCTCTTTTAATTTGCTTATTTGGCAGGGGCACTAGGACTCGAACCCAGACCTACCGCTTTGGAGACGGAATTTTACAGTTTTGCATACTACTATAGTTTTCACTACCAAGTTTTACTTGTTTGTAGTCTGGAGTACATCTTCACCATGAATTAAAATTTTTAGGTGGACGATTATCTACTCTCTACGGGCCAAATAATTATTATTAGTTTGTTCCCTCGGTGTTGGCAGTTAAGCGTTCACCGATATCATCATCTTCATTAATAGTGTTTCCACTACTACGCTCCAATTGGGTAAAAGGTCTTTACCACCTTTACCACTCTTAAAGACTGCTGTGCTACCTTTACACTATGCCCCCATATGCGCAATTACTTGCGCTCTTGAATTGTTCTCTTATATCCGACTCTATCTTGTCTACCTTTTGCGCCTTTTCTCTTATTATTATAAGGAACTCAAGGCCCATTATACTCACAATGAAGTTTTTCAATCCAAAACTTCTCTCGTTCATTTAACTTCTCAGGTTCGCAAAATTCAATTGGATCCCATCTAAACCCTTTACCGCCACATTCATCTCACTCACTTTGCATCTTAACATTGTGATGATTGTGGTGAGCTAAGGCGATAAAGTGTTCCCTTTTGCGGTTATAAATATCTTGACTTTGACCAACATATGTGTGGCCATTGTTCATATTCGTGATTTTATAAATCCCGCATCTACCTCTTAAAGCCATAAGCTAGAATTTGAATTTAACCGCAACAATCCATTCGTCTGGCTTAATCATTTCTCCTGCCTTATTCATTTTACCTTGTTTAAATTTCTTATCACAGCCTACAAATTCAGGTTGTTGTCTAAAATCATTAATAGCAGAATCAGCTGATTCTTCATCAAAATAGATGTAAGTTTCTTTTGTTTTAAGAACGGTATAATCGCCTTCGTCATCTAATAATTCAATGGAAGCGTCAATCTTATTTAAACCTTCCTCTTTACGATTTTCTACATAACTAATAAAATCTCTATAATTCATTTTTAAACTCCTTAACTCTTAACAATAATATTATAACCTACTTTTTCCATCTTGTCAATAAAAATTTTGACTAAAATTAACTCTGATAGTATACTAATAATATGATTAAGTATTTAAAATACTTAAGGAGGTTTTACATTGGCAATACTAGGAATTAGCCTTGCTGAAAATAAGGAACAACAAGAGTTAGCTCGCCTTATTCAGCAAAACGACAAGCACATCATTTTTTGTGAAGGTGCCGCTGGAACTGGAAAGACATTTGTTGCAGTTGCAACTGCTCTTCAGATGATAAAAGATAAAAAATATAAACGTATTATCTACACAAGAGACCCTATTAATATGGGAACTGATATCGGTTTTCTTAAAGGTGACGCAGATGCAAAGATAATGCCTTACATGGCGCCGCTAGAAGACACTATTCGTTCCATAGTTGCACATGGCGATAAAGGACTTAATATAGGAGACCTTATGTCCAAATGTGAAGTTGAACCGCTCGCTTTTATGCGTGGCCGCAACATCTCAGATGATACCATTTGTATTTTTGATGAAGCACAAAACAACAATATTACAGAATTAAGAACAATGATAACCCGTATTTCAGAGTATGCAAAAATTATTATCTTAGGAAGTAATCGTCAAATTGATAACCCAAAACAACGCAAGCAAGAGAAATGTGATTTCCAACGCGCTTATGAATTATTGGATGGATTACCATATGTTGGTATTGTACAATTGACTAAGTCAATGAGAAGCCCATGATGCGTTGAAATTGATGAACTCTTTGATCAAATTGAGGACGTTAGTCCTAAAAACGCAGCTCCTTTAAAGAATTTTTCAAATAATTCTTCTAGCCACACCAAAACATATAATATAAATATAGGTGATGGTATTAATGAGGACCGCACGATCACTATAACTCAATAAAATGCACGACAAAGGAGACCTACACTAGTAGGTCTTTTTTATTTACCTGATGCACCCCAGCCGCTATCGCCTCGTTCAGATGCACCAAGCTCATCAACAGTCGTAACTACCTTTACGTCCATGAGAGGTAATGGTACTACAACTGCTTGAGCAATTGCTTTACTGATAGGATAGATTAATTTAACTACCTTCTTCTTATTCCATCTGCTATAAATTTTAGTTACCTTGTCTACTGCAGATGAGAACTCAACATCATATCTGTTGACGTTGGTGAGCATAATCATCCATTCACCACGGAAGCCGCTATCGATAACACCGCTACGTACTGATAATCCCGCAGCGCCAGTACTACCTCTTTCTTTAATTTCTACCCAAAAATTAGGGCTAAAAGATGAGCGCAAACCAGTTCTAAAACCTCTTGTTTCAAGCGGTTTAAGGACTACCCCATCCTCTATTGTGTAAATATCATAACCTGCATCTTCATCCCTTTTACTAGGTATTTGCACGCCCATTTCTGCGCAGAAGGTTATAGATGGATTAGGCTTTTTAATATCGTCTTTTGAAGTAATGTTTCCTATTTGAAAAGTATAATATTTATTTTCTTCCATATAAAAACTCCTTATATAACTATATTATATAGCACTTATAAGGAGTTGTCAAGGGAATTTTAATAATAACGCCCTAAAAAATCAATTGGTTTTTCGACATCATCATCGGTAAACAGATGTAACTGATTAATATGATAACTTAAATATACAACATTGTCGTCTAAATTTTCCAAATCCTCTTCGTCATTTAATTGATTTGCTACAAAGGGGCTACGAATTAAAACATGTTTTTCATTGTTGCTTATAAGACCTGGACTTGGATTGGCGTGAGATCTTCACACATTAATAGCATTGCGATAGTATTTGTCTCAATTAGACCTGATAGAACCTATATTGTGGAGGGCGGTTTTTCTCATCTGGTTATATAAAGTATTAATATTATTCATATTAATTGCCAATAAAGAGGCTTCATTGACCTTAGTGATAAAAGTTTCAGGATTTTGATTTAAAATCGATTGAATTTTTCTCATGCAATTTTGAAACAACTTAAAAGAAGTATACTTCTTTAAACGAGTAATGGTGATAACTTCACCTCTAGATTGTCGACAAACGTTTTTTGCGGCAGTAGTTCATTTTTGGACTGTAGAGGTGCCGTCTCTTAAAAGCTCGTCATTATTAATACTAGCAACACCACTTACAATTCTTCTATGAGAAGAACGTTGAAGCGCCTTTCTGACTGTGCTTTTTACATGAATTAAATAAATATTGTGGAGATTCTTTACCAGATGTTTACCTGCATTTGTGGCAATATTTTGAATAGTTTTTGCAATATATTCTGATATGGCTATTGGAACCATCTCCTGAATAATTACATCACCACTATTAATCTGCGCTATTTGCTTATATACTTTTAATCGCGGCTCAATAAACTTAGTATTTATAAAGTTTGCTACTTCATCTACATCGTTTTTCTTAAAGGTGTCATTTAAAGACACATTCTTATCGACTGTAAAATTATTATTCTTCTTAAGTTCTTTAACCAACTCTCGTGTGATGCGGCGAACAATTAACTCCATAATAATGCTATCTGTACTATTTATAAACTTATCAAATGTATCTTCTAGACCTTTTGTTTCATTTGGATGGTCTTTACAAAATGCGGCTCACAACTCATTATCTAAAATAACATCTTGTGCTTCATGTAATACCGCAGTCTTTTTTGAAATGTTGGCAGGGTCTGATTCAAAAACAACTTTCGCCGTTTTTGCCGATGTATTAAAAGTTAAAACCGCCCTGTCATTAATACCTAATCTTAGAGTGGATAACCCTGCAGCAGTACCACCCATCGCGGTATTAACTAATTTACCTGAACCATTTGATAAATTACCATAGATGTGCATTATTTCCGCGGCGTCAAGTAATATTCTTGGGGAAGCAACATTAACCCCTGGCGCTCATTGTTTTAAAAAGTCGTAGATACTATTACCTAAGCCATAATTATTTTCTGCAGTATATATTGTAACTTTAGCTTCTGATAGTCCTAATGCTCCAATTTTCTTATAGAGAGCATTAATGTCGTCATCTGTAGGTTCATCAGATTGAATGTTTGATGCAGCGCAATGATAGGCATTATCAAAATGGGTGGATAAACGTTGATAAAGTTTTGTACTTTGCCCAACGTAAACAAGACCACCGCACTCAATACGATAAATACCATACAGACTCTCGTTTCTGAGAGTTGTAATATTTTTATCACCTATAGTAACTACTACTCTTTTAATTCCATTATCACTCATAAAAAGAGTATAAAAAAAGTTACCCCAAAAGGCAACTTTAGTCTATTAAATCTTCATTAATATAGCGCATATCAACGCAGAAGCATCTCCATCTAATTCCCACTACAAGTCTTAAGATTTTCCGCAATGATTTTTTCCCTTTGCTCACAAGCAAAACCTCCTCTCATCCAAGGCAACCTATCGCCGCATCCATCAACCAATATTAGGTCACAATTACCACCACCAGTCCACTCCAAATAGCCAAGAATATTAGTTTTTCTATTAACCATATGATTAGTATAGTCTTTAAGTCCAGTTGACCCTAAAGTGCAATAGATTGGCAACTTCTTTCCTTCTAACAATATATCTACTTGTTTAATACCCTTATCTTTTAACAATATCTCTAAATCTTTTCTTAACATAAAATGCTTCCTTAACTCAAATCATTTCTTAATCTTACTAATATTGGATGACGGATACTGCCTTGAGAATTTTCCGACATACCTCTAACAACGGCAATCAATTTCCTTGCCTTGATAAGTTCTGCCGCCTCATCAGATGCTAACCATTCCTTATCACCATCTGTTGTGCCGCTCGTAACTTTAACCTCGACGCCGTTAAAATCGACAATGACGCCAACTTTCCAACCCATATAATATGGTTTAGTTACCTTTTGTCCGTCAATAATGTAAGGCCATGATTCACCCTCAATGCCCTCGTAGCTCTTATTAGCATCAACAACACCAATGACCTTTAATTCCATCTCTGGCAACTGCTTCTTTAACTTCAAACTTTGCCATGCCGTTCTTGTCCCTGCCATATATTTAGCATCGCAGCGTTGAATAACTAAACCCTCTCCACCGCAGCTGATTATCTTATCAGCTTCAAATGCGAAATCCTTATCATATACAGTAGTAGGATAAATAAAAGTACCATTAACCTTTAATGCAAATGCAAGCCTGTTTAAAAAACCGAGTTCAGTAATTACTGTGCCGTTCCACATAAGACAGTCAAAGATAACCGCCTTCAATTTCTTATCCTTTTGTCTTTCCACTGCCTTGTCATCTTTACATCTTAAAATAGTGCCAACAGTATTAGCAGTAGTATAAGGTTCATCCCAGCATATCTCGGCCAAGAGAACTGTATTTGGTGGAAGTAATTTATCCATCTCCTCTATGATATGAGGCAACTTACCTGTATAATCACCATATGTTCCTGTCTTAACACTAATTGAGCGGCTTCTAATGTGATTAATACCTACATTCTCATGAATGAGCATACTCCAATTGCCGTCATTCTTTCTAGTAGCTATATATTGGCCACCATCATTATCTATCATAGCTTGACGCTTTTTATTAGTTTCATCTTCATTGTTATAATACTTCATAGGTTCCATATCATAAAACTCTGTAATATCTGTAATCATTAAGTTAAACTCCTTTAATACTTATTCTATATATATTATA
>NFZC01012590.1_pt1 | contig 15012 bp, 34 predicted proteins | sample 1095391 | NCBI WGS metagenome assembly NFZC01 (sample SAMN03609890, study PRJNA323583) | gut metagenome | isolation source: feces | host: Rattus norvegicus | place: Denmark: Riget | collected 2013
GTTCTACAGTCCATCATAGAAAAGCGTAAACCATTTTACTTTTCCGCTGATATTGCAGAAACTAATCCAGAATTAATAAATCAGTTTTTTAGCGAAAATCAATTGAAAGAAATCTATCGAGATATCGTTAATAAAAATGAATATCACGACTTTCAAGAATGGTTTTTTGACATGCTAAAAACTGGTTTAATCTTGCATAGATAGTTAGGAGGAAATAAAACCATGAAAAAGAAAATCGTTTACATACTAACACTGGCAGCCGTTTCTATCGGTTGCTTTTTTATTGGAAGAAATACAGTGAATCAGCCAGAACCGGAAACACACGTTGACCGTATGGAATACGCTCTGGAAAATATTTCATACTGGGAACTTACGGAAGACGGGGAAACAGTTTTGTTATATGACTATGACGGAAATGTTTATGAATGGTAAGTGGATCAACCGGAAAAAAGAAAAGGAGAATAATACTATGAAAAAAAGTGTAATTTTGTTATTGTCAATCATTTCATTGCCATTTCATTCAATGGCTTATATTATCTCAAAATTATTAAATATTAAAGGTGTGGAAGATATGCTCACGCCGGAGGAATGGCTCGCCATGTACAAAGATAGCGAGTTTTATTATTGAATAAGAAACGGGAAAGGAGAAAGAAAGAAAGAATGGTGAAAGATATGACAAAAAGACAAATGGAAATCATCAGCGACAATTTAAGAGCATATAAAGCAAATTTCGGATACATCGAAATTGTAAAAGATGATTATGGAAAAGGGTTTTATGTTTTTACAAGTAAAGAACGGAAAGAAAGTGGATCATGGACTCAATATTGCTATAATATCGACTATTTGAACGGTTGGTTATATGGAGCAGTTCAGGCGATTAATGGAATTATGAAATCTGTTGAAAAGGAGGAAATATAAAAATGAGAAAATTAACAGTAGCAGAGAGAAGAAAAAGAGAATTAAGATTCGCAGCAGAAAGATATAATATTTCTTATGATGAGTTAAAGCATTTAATGAACAGATTTTATAGATTAAATGGATCATTGGAAAGATTGTTATATCTTGAAAATGATGAAAGAACTTGTAATAGAAGAAGCACAAAAGAACTTTCTGAAAGTATAGACAGAAGAAGTGAAAAATTAAATGCTGATTTAGAAAAATATGGGTTGTGTCTGGATTATTTTGGACATCTTGCAACAATTTGCGAAAAGGGAACCACAAGGACAGCAATAGAAGCTATTTATTATGAATAAAAAAAGAAATAGGAGAGAAAATGGCATGAATAATTGGTTATATACATACGAATTAGCCGGAAAATCTTATGATAATAACGGTATAGAATACGAAATGGTTTTAGTGTCTCGGTGGTCAGATAGAACAGAAAAAGCAAAAGAACTGGAGCGGAAATGTTTCTATATTATAGGAACACAACAACATATTAGAAAACTGTTAAGAACAGAATCAGAAATTAAAACTCTTTTCTGTAATCCAAATTATACAAAATTTGGAATTATTGAAAGAATGGAAGTAAAACGGATATATTGAGGAGGAGAAAAACACATGAAAAAAACACATACATCAAATAGCCCAGAAATTGAAACGGTTTACAATTTAACAGATGCAACGGGAATTATTGTGAATCGTGCAGCGAAAGCAACAAGAAGATTGTTGCTTGGTGCTCTTAAAGAGTTCACGCAAAGTCCTATATTTATTCAAAAAATAATAGGAGTCTTTCTTGTGATTATTTCGTTGGTAGCGATTCAATATTATAGTAAATTCAATATAAACGAGCCACTATGGGGATTTTTCGTGATTATGTTATGTGGAATATATCTCGTATTTGAGAATGAACATAGAAAGAAGTAGTCAGAATTTGGTATCGATATATAGTCAGTTAGAAGGCATTAGCGAAAAATAGTCGTTAGTGCCTTTTATAGTGCCTATATGGTGCGGAATTACATATTAATAAGAGAAATAAGAAAGAAGAGGTAGCAAGAATGGAATTAAAAGGAAAAGTAAAACCAAAAACAGTAGAAAGTTTTTTAGATGAAAAAAGGCTTTTAAATGATTTTTTAGAAGTAGTTGAAAGAAAGATTGTGGAGGATAAAGTTGAAGAGGCAAAACAGAAATTAAAAAGCGGAGAGAAGGCAATCATTAATATTAATCCTTTGCTGATTCATGTGCCGACATGGCAAAGGGATTTAGATGTAAACAGGGCAAAAAGAATAGCGACAGATTATAACCCTTATAAGTGGGAACTTCCAAAAGTTATGTTACATGATAAAAAATTAATCATTGTCGATGGAGAGCATAGAATTATAGGTGCTATTTTCGGCGGAATGAAACTTGTACAAGTTGAAGTTCTTGTTGGAATCACAGAGGCGGAGGCAATCGACTTGTTTTTATCTCAGGGTGATGACCGTAGAAGAATGAGCCCACAAGATACATACAGTGCAGCATTAGAGGCGAAAAAAGAAGAATATGTTGCTTTGAAAAGAATTTGTAACAATAATCATGTTGTGGTCAAAGGGGATCAACAGGCAATAGAAAATCCAGTTGGAATTTTAACATCTATTTCTGATGGTGTTTCACTTGCAAAAAATAATCCGGATTTGCTGGATAGAATCTTGTCTATTATTGGAAAATTACAATGGAACGCTGGAAAATCTGCATATGATGGAAAAGCGTATACTGCAAAAGTTATCCGGGTATTCAAAAAGTTATATGCTTATTATTCTGGACGGGAAATTGAAATGGAAACCGTGCTTTTGAATAATTGCAAAGGAAGTAAATATTTCAACGACAATCTTGTGGAAAAATGGCAAGATTCATTTTTTGATTATCTTTCTACAATTATTGAGCAGAATATTAATATTCCAAATGTTTCGGTAAAAAAGGCTACGCCAAAAACACGGAAAACTAAAACAGCATAACACACACATCTTTACATATACATACGTTTCGCAAGTGTCGCAGCTTGCGGAATGATTTCAAAATTATAGCGTTTATTATTTAAAAAGGAGGAATCAATCATGCATAAAGATTTTTGGGGATGGAGTTTAGAGAATATCGGAAAAGGAACGGTAGAAACAAAATATATTATCGAATCTATTATAGACGATAAAACATGGAATAAGTTTCTGAAAACAGAAGATTTAGATCTATATACAAAGAAAGAATACGACAATATAGAGAACGCAATGGAATATTATTTATGTTGGTATGTGAGCGAAAATTGTTATGATATTAAGTTATGGGAGCAGATCTTTGTTAATGGTGAAATGGTTCTGGAGCAGATGATTGTACCAAACTCAACTTGTAAATCAGTTATGAGGCGGTCTATTGATCGAGAAATGAAGGATAGAATGGAACGGGCAGAAAGTAAAGTAGAGGAGTTGGAGCGATCTAATACGCTTGCTAATGGATTTATTAAGGCAATGGGAAAACAATTTGAAGAAGCGTTCAAAGAATATTGTAAAAATGAAACCAGGAAATAATGATTTTATCGGGAGGAAAAGAGAATGAAAATTGATAGAGAAGAAGCAGGAAAAATTTTAGAAGCAGTTGATGTTGTGTGTATGAATTGCCGTGAGGATACATTAAATAATAATGTATGTGATAACTGTCCGGTTAGAAAAATGTGTAATGAATTGGAATGGGAAGAAGAATGAAAGAAAAGATAATTTTATTGGAAGGAGAGATTAGTTATGGCAAATATTTTTGATTGTGAAAATCAAGAAATTAAAATTGGGAAAACAAGTATTACTATCAAGAATCGAGATACTGGAAAAACTAAAGGTATTGTAAAGGGTATTACAAAATTTAAAGATATGCAGCCGAACAAACAGATGCAATACTTTAAGAAGTTGAAATCCTTAAATATTTGGGGGAATAAAATGGTTAATATGGACAATGTTATTATTCAGGATGGAAGTATCGTTCTGTTTAGAAACATGAGAAGCATTGATTTTTACAGAAAATATGGCTTTATTGACAATACAGAAAAAGAACGGTTTGAAGAAAAAGAACAATTTTACAATAAGTTGTCAGATTCGGAAGAAGTAAAAGTTATTAATTGCTATTATTAAAAGGAGTTGTGATCGGAATGAGAAAAGTAATTTTTAAAATTGATGATAAAGAATATTTCAGAAGAGAACTTGAAAAAGAAAATGTACCGAATGATATAAAAGAAGAAATTCTAAATTCTGTAAAGGGATTTAAATCGATTTACACATTATATGGAAATGAGGAACAAGTTGATAGATATGAACTCACGGATCAGGACGGAAACAAAATCAATATTAATGATTTAAACGGATATGAAAAGGGCGTGGTTTTGAACGATTGTTACGCTTATTTTGTAGGAGGAAAATATCACAGTAATGCAGATAGTCCTTGTGGTGTAGTAGAGATTCTGGAAGAGGAGATATAAAACATGAAAATACATTTATATTTGATTGATAACAATAGGAGGTATCTATATGGAAGCTTTAGAACAGAAAATGCTAGATAGAATTAATAAGCAAATTAAGTTTACAATGGATCATTTTACAGAATGGAATCCTGCACACGCAAGAAGAATGGAACGTATAGACGGAATGGTGGATATGCTTAGTTTAGTAACTGGGAAAGAATATTATGTAACAGAAAATGGACTAATTGAAAGATAGAGCAGATAAAAGCACGATTTTAAGTGGAGGGAATATTATGGTATCGCCTTATGATTATAGGACAGAAGAAACAAGAAAAAAGATTTTTGGAGATAGGAAATCATATATCCCAAACAAATATTATAAGCCAACAGAAGGAAAATTCTACTTCTATATAAATACTAAAGGATATTATCATATTATTATTCCTAGTAAAGTGAATGTTAATGGAAAATTTGCTTATTATCAAATTGTAGATTATTTGTTGACAAAAGATAATATGTTAAAAGAATGCAGTAGGTACGGAAAATATAATAATATCGAAGACTTAGCGAAAGCAATAGAAACAGATTTAGAGAAATAAAACATGCTTTTAAGAGGAGAAAACTAATCATGTTTAAATTTGAAAACGTCACAACAAAAGAAAATTTTGAAAGAGCAATTAACCTTCAAAGATTAGAAATAAATCAAATTGAAGCCTTATATAAAGCACGGAAACAATGGAATATCAAAGACCGTTTTGGAAATGAATGGAATGTAGTGTTTAGCGGCAATGTTGACGAGTTTTATATATGCAATGTCCCGCATTTCAGTTGTGACAAGCCATTTAGAGTTGATTTTACAATGAGTGGAAATAATATTGAAATACATAGAGCATTGAAAAATGGAAGAAATATTGTATCAGAAAGATTATTAAAACAATTTTCACAACTAATCTTAATGGTAAATAGTTTTTATAAATTCGGATATATGAAATAAATCAAAATGAAAGAACGCTTTCATAGGAGGATGGAACGATTATGGAATTAAAAGATAGAATTGCAATTATTAAGAACAGAGCTGAACAGGACAATGCAGCGGAAATAAAAAAGGAAAAAAGAATTAACTTAAGAAGAGAAGAGCTGCTCAATAAAATTTCTACACTTGAAGAAAGGATCCATGACCTAATTACGCTTGCAAACGAATGCACTAAAAATGGAATAAAACTTCCAATTAATACAGGAAAATATGGTTATGGAACGGGATTTAGAGATCATAATTTCTATGCAGATGGCATTTATCATCATGTGGGATTTATGGGTCGTGGAAAAGGATTGTGCGATTATATAGGAATATATAACGGTGGATTTTGTGGAGCATGGGATTTTTACACAAATGGAGAAGAAGTATTTTTGAAACATGAAACAACCGGAGTTATAAGATATGACGTAGAAAACAATCATTTAGAAAATTTTCTTTCTGATTTTGATATTTTTGAAACTGCTTTTTATAAATGGATTGATTCATTGGGAGAACATAACGAGGAAAAATTATGGAAGAATTAAAACAGTATAGAGAAAATTCTTATTATGACATTGAAGATATTACAGAACAGTTGATTCAATTATCTAATTTAGAATCATCGGAAGAATTAAAGACAGAACTAAAAAATGCTTTGTATTGGATAAGATCGGTAGCACAAAACGAATACAATAATGATTATTTCAGAGTGTTATATAACGTGTTACTTATTATTACAGGAATGGAGGTGTTTTAAATGGCATGGACATTTTTTGTATTGGATTTTGATGGAACATATGATAACGAATCACCGGATTCAGACGGAGTGCAACCTATGGTGTATCTTATTCCGTTGAGTAGACAAAGCGATGTAGAACATTATGCAAGAATGGCGCATGATGATTTTCATTCAGATGACTATTTAGGTTTTACAATCGTAGATTATTTTGAGGAATGGATGGAAAATAATGATTGTGACTATAAAGTTGTTGGAACTATTGACTTGACTTTTGGAGAACGTCAGGTCGATTATTTAGCAGATTATATTCCAAGAGAGATTGTATGATTAATGGAGGTAGGTGAGCATATATGTCATTGAGAGAATATTTAAAAGAAAATAAAGTTGATCAGATTGAAGATGATGAGGAATTTTGTAAAAAAGAACATGAAACGGTAATGGAATACTGTTGGAAAAAGAAATTCTTAATTACAGAGGATGATCTGTTCTGCATTGTTGGTCGTGGATTAAACGACAGTTATGAATTTCAACGTGCAGAATATATTAAGGATTTGTGGTTAGAATTTGGAGATATACTAATGAATCCTGATACAGAATGTATTGAGGAAGAGTGGAAGGAGTTTCCAGCTGGTACTCATAGGGAGGAAATCTGGACTTGGTTTGAAGAAACTTATGGAATTAGTGTTGCAAAAGATTTAATGGGATTATAGGAGGAAATGAAATGGCAAAATATATTGTAGATTATTATGAAACATATAGTAGATCATATGAAGTAGAAGCAAGCAGCAAAGAAGAAGCAGAAGAAATTGTGAAGAATGATATTTTTGAAGGAAGAAGACCAGAGCCGGAAAATTGTACGGATTCATGGTGTGAAGTAGAAGAATTGAAAGAATCATATTTGATTGATGGAGTGACTAGGTGTTGCGGATATGATTTTGGAACTGATATGGATAAAGCAAAATTTTGTCCGATATGTGGGAAGAAATTGCTTAAATAAGAATAGGAAATCAGGATTTCAACAGGAGAATGGAGGAAAAGCAATATGAAAACAAGTAGAGTAGAAACAAGAAATAAAATCGCTATTAAGGGAGATAGAGACGAACCGATAATTATGGCTATTCAAAATATTAAGATTTATCATCCTGAATTATATAAGGAATTAAATAAAGTGATTGATTATGAGTTGTGGGATGGCTATCCATTATCAATACATGAAGAGCAATAGAATCGGAATTTTAAGGAGGAATTAAAATGGTAGATTTGAAGATTAGATACAAAAATGAAAATGATGAAATAAAAAGCAGAGAGTATAACACCATTATGGATTTTATTGATGAAATGGAATCAGATGCAGTAGATATTCCAATTCTTGATTATGATATAGTAGAAGCTACATTCTTTGAAAAAAGAAAAGAATATTTTGTTACAATTGCAGAATTATTAGAACATTGTAAACAAATAACAAAATAAAACTCGTATTTCAAGCGTAGAAAGGATTGGTGGATTATGGGACAAAGATCACAGATTTATATCAGATATAACAAGAAATTAGTAATAGCAAATTATTATCAATGGAATTATGGCGAAAGAATGATAAGTCGTGCAAGACATGGAATTGAATATATAAAAGATAATCTGCTTGAATATAGAAACTTTATTTTCAACGATCCATTTCAGATGGAAAGATTAAGTCGGATTTTTGATACGAATTTTGACATGAAAGATGTTCAGATTAGCACGAATATCATTGAAGAATGGAAAGATCAGTTCTTTGATGACAATTTTAATGATGTTGTATTCTGGTGGCAAGATAATAATGATGGCAGGCTTTTCGTAGATATATTAGAAGATGGTACTATTAAATATGCTTTTCTTGGCTATGATTGTGATGCAAAAAATATTATGAGCGCTGCAAAATATATGGATTGGGATAGCAAAGATTGGAGGAACAGTGAGTATATAGACAATGAACAGAAAAAGCAGTGTGAGGATAATCTGAAGACAATCGAAGAAATGGCAACATTGATGACAAAAGAAGAGATTGAAGATTTCATAAATTTCGATTATGGGTATGGAAATCCACAGTTTTAACTGATGAAAGTCGCATTTCTTACGGATTGAAGGCAAGATTTTGGAGGATAAGAAAACATGAAAAATATTTTTATAATTGATAAGGCAACTAAGCAGAATTTAGGAATGTTGGATTTTATTCCACGAAAAGATGATAGAATTGTATTAAAAATATCTGAATGGACAAGAGCAGAAGGTGTAGTTGTTTGTGTTCTTTATGAACCATTGGAAAACGGTATTTTGGTTTTGTTGATATAGTTGAACCGTATTATAGCAAGATGGTTTCGGAAATAAAGTGGAAATAAAATTCACATTCCAAAAGAGAATAGAATACATATAAGAAAAATTTAAAAGGAGATAATATTATGAATAACAATATTAATGTAGTAAATAACGCCAGTGACAATGTGAAAGTTACAATTAATGAAAAAGATAACGGTATTCAAATTCTTATTGATACCGTACATAACAATAAAAGGAGACTTTCGGAACTTAAACAGTATGAACACTTTTTTGATAAGGACGGAGAAGAATATATCGTATGTGAACAGTTTAAAGATGGAACAATCTCGGTTTTGAAAGCTGAGTTGTTGGAAAAGACAATGAGTTTTGGTAAAAATAATAATTGGGCGGAATCTAATTGGAGAGAATATCTCAATGGAACTTATTTAACAGAATTGGAGCGGAAATTTGGTTCAGAAAATATTATACCACATAAAGTTGATCTGACTTCTATGGATGGATTTGACGATTATGGTTATACAATGGATAAGGTTGCTATTAGAACATTTAATGAATACCGGAAAACATCTAATGGAGTTGGTCTTGTTAATGGCTATCAATGGCTTGCAACTCCGAATCAGACTCCGAGTAGAAAAGAAGCCTCTTGTGTTCAGTTTGTCGACGTTGGTGGTAGCGTGGATTACGATGATTGCAGTTGGTACGGCTACGGTGTGCGTCCGTTTTTCTTCTTAAAATCTTCAATCTTTGTATCTTTGAAGAAACTGGAATCTTAGTCGTTGTGATTAGAACCGAAGTTGCTGCATGTGTTATAGAAGAATGTGAACTGAAACAATTGGACAGAGTACACAATAGAAGAGGTGATTGATAATGTTTGGATGGTTTATTTTATTTTGGATTATTGGTTGGTATATATGGCAGCTTATTTCCGGAAAGTAATTTGTAGAATATTAGATATAGATGTGATACAATGAACGGAAGAAAGATTGATTTTATGTGGAAAATAATTGGAGAGTTGTTTATGGAAATTACAAAAAATGTTATTGAAAATTTGGCGTGAGCCCGCAATGTAATTTTATTATAGAGAGATTATAATAAAATAGGAGGAAAATTATTATGGTAAAATATAAAGAAGTTGAAAGAATAGTAGATGGACAGGGAACTTCTATGGAAAGAGAAGTCTTTAAACATCCAGCGTTTGGAATGATTGGGTTTTCAAGAATAAGTGGCGGAGAGAACACATTGTTTGGTAGTAGTATTAAGCATAATGATAGAATCGTTATGCAACTGAAACATGGAACGCAGGATAGGCATTTGCATAATGATTGTTATTACGGACGTGGGCTAATAACAGAAGTAGAAATGAGTTATTCACAATTTGCTGAATGTATTTCTGCATTGAATGTTGGTGACGGAGTTCCATGTACGATTCGATTTATAGAAAAAGATGGAGAGATTCCATACATCAAAGAGAACAAGTCAAAAAGAGAGCAGTTTAGAAATGAGTTTTCAGACACTATTTTAAAAGCAATGGAACAGGTGCAGGATCAGATAAATGAAATTCAAAAATCATTAGACGATAAAAAAAGTTTAGGTGTAAAAGATAGAAAAGAAATGATATCTAAATTGCAACAAGTAAAATATAATATTGGAAGTAATTTAGATTTTTGTGTTAAACAGTTTGACGAACAGATGGATAAGACAGCATTAGAGGCAAAAGGTGAAATTGAAGCATTCTGCCAGAACAAAATCAACAGTATTGCTCAAGCTGCTTTGGTTGAAAATAGAGACAAGATTGTTGAATTAGAAAATCCAGTTGAATTGTAAGTTTTATGTATGATTTTAAAGAAAGGTAAAAAAATATGAAAAATAGAAATATAATTGATAGTGTAAAACATATTAATCTTACTAAAAAGGATATGCTTGAATTAATCAATAAGACTTTTCCAGATGAAGAAGTTGGTGATTTTGGACAGATAGCGCAATTGACTATAACAGAAATGACAGATGGAACTAAAATGCAAAGTATTTGTTTTGGAAAAATATTTGATGTATAAACAGAAGAGTTTATGAAATGCGTAAATAAAATATAGGACTCATGAGGTATAAATTATGTTTGAAACAGAAGTTGATTATGTGCAGGTTTGCACTTGCAAGATATCTGATGTAGATGAATAGCGAATCAAAGATTATGTAAAAAGCAATCCTGAAAAATTTGAATTCATGTCTGAGAAAAATACTATAATAGAGGCTGTATATGAATTGGATATTGATTTATTTAATGATTATGTTGAGTCCGATGGTTGTACGAACGACATTAGATGGTCAGAATTTGAAGAACGTAGTGCGGAGGAGATATTGAGTGAAAAATCCATTTAAAGATAAAACAGATGAAGAACTGAAGATATTATATAAACAGTATCAAGAATTCCAAAAAACAGGAGTTATTCCAGATAACGAGCTTGGAAAAGTTAGAGATGAATTATGTGAAAAAGTAAATGCAGGGTGGCATGTGCTAATGATGCACTATTTATTGAAAATTATCGGAGATAGATGGTCAGATAAAATCTAAGTTTTATGTTTAAGTTTGGAGGAATTTTATGGGATGTCATACATGGTTTTATAGACCATTGACAAATGAAGAATTTGATTTAATGTCATCGTATGCATTAAGTGATATAGAAGAAGTTGCCGGAGCGACTGAAGAAAATATAAAATCCGGTATGTATGATGAGAATTTATATAACTGCTTGATTGAATCTTATAAAGAGAACAAACCTTGTGTTTACGGAAAATACTGGTGGGAACTTGGATATGGTTCAATTGGTGCATTTGGAAACTACTCTGTGTATTGTATTAAAGGAAAATTCTATATGGAAATAGAGAAATACCATGATACATTTAGAGTGTATAATTATCCTAAGTGGATAATTCACAATCGTAAAGAACTCAGGAAGAAAATGAGAAGTAAATATTTTGAATTATCTGAAGAGCAACTTGAAAGGATATCTGAGTTCTTTAGAAAATATAAAGATGGCATTATAACATTTGGATAGAGGAGAATATACGTTAAAATATAGAGAATTTATTGATCTAACAGATGAAGAAATTGAGTTTGTTATCAAGGATATTTTTCCTTATACAAAATGTGTTGACAATATTGAAAGAGATAAGAAATGGAATAGAATATCTTGTGATATTTATATCATGGAAGAATATCCTGATGTTCCAGACACTTTGGATTTGTCATTAGATAATATTGAAACACATAATTTTACTTTGACAAACGAAGAAGTATTGAAATGGAGACAATTTCTTTTGGCAAATGGTTGTGATTATAGGTTAAAAATAATCCATATATGGAAGAATAGGTGGGTAGTATTATGAAAATATTACATAGACATAGGTATAAAATAATTGGAACAGGAGACAGGCGGGATATTACAGATGATAAAATAAATAGATTACATGTTGATATTATATGTAAATGTGGGAAATGTGGTACTGTATTAGTTTCGGAACAGTTTAGAGAAAAAGTTATCACACAGGCTGCAAAAGGGAAATATTTTAATGCACCTATTATATGTGTGGAGAATGTAGTGAATAAATAAATCTCAACTCTCATATGGAGGTAATGAATTGAAAACAGAAAGTTTTATGAATCAGCCGATATCGCATAATATCACTGATGAAGATATTATTGCGGAGTATCGGAAATATAATGACATTAAAAAGGTTGCCAAGATATTTGATCTGTCTGTACAAGATGTGAAAGAAGTATTGAAAGTGGCTAAATAGGAGTTGAATAGTGTATGATTTGAACCGTTAGTATTTACTGGCGGTTTTTTGTTGTTGAAAAAATGCTTATAAAATAGTTGTTAAATAATAAATTAAAAAGCAAAAAACTTGTTGACAAACAAGTTGTGTGGTGTTAGTATAATATACATAAGGAGGTAAGCAAAATGAAAAGAAAAGCATTTGCTACTCCTATTGATGAAAATATACTTGAAGAATTTAAGATCAAATGCAAACACGAAGGCTATAAACTTAATGAAGTAATAGAGGTTTTAATGGCTGGATATGTAAACGGAAAGATTAGTATTGAAAAAGAAATTAAGTATACGATTCATCAAAAAGAGGAGAATTGAAAAGAGTACAAGCACTCAACTTTGGTCGGTAGGATGCCTGTACTCACTCAACTTGAACATTATGTCCTAGTCATTACATATTCTATCGTATTTCAAGGACTATTTCAAGTCAGTTTTCCGAAAATAACCGCACATTGACAATTAAATATGGAAATTTGTAAAAGTGTTTGGAGAATATATCAATATGAGAACAAACATTTATTTTGGTGAAAGGAAATTTGTTTATGGAAGAAAAGGTATTAACCGTAGTCGATGAAACCGAAATTCTTGGGAAACGTATTCAAATGTATGGGAGTGTAGACAACCCTTTGTTTCTTGCAAAAGACGTTGCCGAATGGATTGATTATTCCAAACGATCCAATGAAACTTATCAAACAAGCAATATGCTAAAACACGTTGATGATGAAGAAAAGGCTGTTAAAAGTTTTAACACCCTTGGTGGAGTTCAAGAATCATGGTTTTTAACAGAAGATGATTTATATGAGTGTTGTATGAGATCTACTAAACCTATTGCAAAAGAAATGAAGAAAGAGATAAAACATTATCTCAAATCTATCCGCTTAACTGGAGCTGCTATTCCACAAGGTAGAGAAGAGGAAATGGTAGAATATTATTTTTCTGGGTTATCTTCTGACCTGCAGGGAAAAATCGTAAATGAGCTGATGGAAAAGAACAAAGAGTTACAATGAAGTCGCTGCTTAAATAGTGGATTTGGATGTTGATATGAAACGTTCAACCTGTTCTATACTTCTCAGGTGAAAAGAAGTAGTCAATTAAACACGCAAACAAAGAAAGATGATTATATAGAGAAAGTATAGGTAAACGGAATGAAAATCGTAGATAGAGTTAAACAGAAATTATCAAATGATTTAGTTAATACGATAGAAGATATCGATAAGGTATTGGAAAAAGAAAAATATTATCCGCTAGAAATTGATGAAGATGATAGCGAAGATGGAAATTCTTTGAAGTATACTAATAGCAAATCAAAAATTATAGTTTATTATCACTTTGATGAAGATGGAAATTACATGATTGACAACGTAACAATGGGAACAAAAAAGACTGGAAATACAAAAGTCAGAGCATTTAGAACAACTGATGAAATCAAAAGCATGATGGATTGGTTCAGAGATAATTGTCGATATGATGATTTTATGACATTTATGTTGGGATTGTTTCTGGCAAGACGTGTTGGTGATACATTGTCTTTGAAGTGGAAAGATTTTTACTTTGAAAATGGTAGAAAAAAAGAGATCTTAAATACATTGGTGGAAGACAAAACTGGAAAAACAGTAAATATGCACATTACGAATACAGTATTTAAGTATTTGGATTGGTATTGTGAAAAGATTGGAATTAATCCTATGGATCATTGGAACGAAGATATATTTAATAGCGAATATAAAAAGGAATTGCCATTGTACTATACGGAAGAGCAGTATGAAAGAGCAATTAAAAAACAGGCAAGTGCATACAGATATCAGTTTAAAAAAGCAGCGAATGAGTTAGGAATCGAAAATGTAAGTACACATAGTACGAGGAAATCGTTTGGTCGAATCGCTCATGACATTAATAAATTTGACCCGGATTGTTTACCAGCACTACAGAGCGTATTAGGACATGACAGTGTAGAAACAACAAAGATCTACATTGATATCCTGGATGAGAAAGCGGAGAAAATGTTCAATGACGTTTCTTCTTATATAGAAGATATTGACAACGGAATCATACCGGAAATTGACAATATGCCAGTAATCGCTTTGAAGACAAATGATTTTAGAGAAATCATTATGAGAGCTTTTACAATTGGAAGAGAGAATAATAATATGAGTGATATGGAAGTGTTGAATATTCTGATTACACTAGCAGAGCAGAAAAGAGTATCATAATGTACTATATATAGTGTGTTTATAATTTGTAATACACCATATATTGTGTTATAAATGAAACATGTCTTTCATTGGCAAATATCTTTGATTACAAGAATAGTGCTGAAAGCCAACTCCTTTAGGGGTGGGATGGATAGCACATTTATTTTATAACTCAATGTGTATGTTGATATTGATTTTATACACACATTATAATATAATATATGTATGGAAAATAATTATAGACATACAAACACAACAGTATCTTTGATAAATTATCATTTTGTATTTTGTCCTAGATACAGACGAAAAATTTTTCTGATACCTAAAGTAGAGCAACGATTTAAAGAACTGGTCAAATTAAAATGTAAGGAGTTAGAGATAGAAATTATAGCTATTGAATGCGACAAAGACCACTCTCATATGTTCTTAAATTGTCTACCTACATTAAGCCCATCAGATATTATGCAACAAATAAAAGGATATACAAGTAAAATTCTTAGAGAAGAATTTTC
>NFZC01008290.1_pt1 | contig 15005 bp, 15 predicted proteins | sample 1095391 | NCBI WGS metagenome assembly NFZC01 (sample SAMN03609890, study PRJNA323583) | gut metagenome | isolation source: feces | host: Rattus norvegicus | place: Denmark: Riget | collected 2013
TGAGGACCTTGAATACCAGTTGCTCCAGTAGGTCCTGTTGGTCCAACAGGTCCTGTATTACCGGTATTTCCTTTAGGTCCAGTAGCACCAGTAGGTCCCATTGATCCTATAGCACCATTATCTCCCTTAGGTCCTGTTGGTCCGGCACTACCTTGCGCACCAGCATTTCCTTGAGGTCCTTGAGGTCCAGTTGGTCCTGCAACACCTGCAACTCCTGCTGCACCGGTTGGTCCTTGTGGTCCTTTAGGTCCAGTTGGTCCGACTTCACCTGCTGCGCCAGTAGCTCCTCTTGGTCCTGTAGGTCCGACAGGTCCTACGTTACCTTGAGCGCCTGTTTCTCCCTTAGGCCCTTTAATATTAACAGATGGAGGATTATTGATACCGTCACCACCATTATTAGTCCAACTAATAACACCACTTTCACTGACAGATGGAGTAAAGGTGATACCCTTTTTACCTTCAGGTCCTTGAGGACCTTGAATACCAGTTGCTCCAGTAGGTCCTGTTGGTCCAACAGGTCCTGTATTACCGGTATTTCCTTTAGGTCCAGTAGCACCAGTAGGTCCCATTGATCCTATAGCACCATTATCTCCCTTAGGTCCTGTTGGTCCGGCACTACCTTGCGCACCAGCATTTCCTTGAGGTCCTTGAGGTCCAGTTGGTCCTATTCCTCCTGCAGATCCTTTAGGACCTTGAGATCCCGTTGGACCTTGTGGTCCTTGAGGTCCAGTAGGTCCAGTAGCACCAGTTGGTCCAATAGATCCAGTGGCACCTGTAGGTCCCATAGGTCCTGCATTTTCAAAATAAGGTAGGGATGACCATGCGGTTATCCCATCCCCGATCTTTAATTTAACAGTGTTTTTATCATTGGTAGCTTCGATACCGATTTCACCAACATTTAAGACAGGATTGTTAGCTGCTCAGTTTTCTTTAGTATCATATTTATGTTTAATACGAACTTTCATTATATGTTCAGCCATATATATCCTACCTCTAACTATTCTATAGTACTATTACCGCCGTCTAAAATAAGAACATCTGTATATTTAACGACGTCGTTATTAATGTTTCCTTCTAAAGTTGTAATTTTTCCTGTATTAGTAGCAATTTTACCGCTTAATTCAGTATCTTTAGCTTTAAGGTTTGTGATATCTGTACTATGTGTTTGAATTGTACCTTCTGCAGTTGTAACTCTAGTTGTTAAACCTTCAATATCATTTGTATTCTTTGTAATGCTTGTTGTATGGCTGTCAAGAGTTGTTGTGTGTTCTTCAACTGTAGTGGTTAAAGTATTAACAACTTCATCTTGAGTTTCATGAATCTTTTCTAATGCAGTTACTCTACCATTAGTTTCAGTAAATGAAGCCTCAACATCAGTTTTAAGAGCGTGTAACTTACTTGCATTCTCTAATGCAGTGATTTTACCGCTTAATTCAGTATCTTTGGTTTTTAAACCGCTAATTTCGCTGTCAAGTGCAGTATCTTTTTCTTTAAGTTGAGCGATATCTGACTTATTAGTTGTATTATCAGTTTCAAGTGGAGTGATTTTAGCTAATAAATTAGCTTCTGCTCCTGTAGCTCTATCAACTTCTTCTTGTAAGTCGGTTGTAAGAGTTTCTTCTGCTGCAGTTGCTCTTGCGACTTCTGCATCAATTAAGCCTTTTAATTCGCTATCTTTTGCAGTCAATTTGTTAACTTCAGTTGTTAAATTGTTTGCAACATTCTCAACTTCGTCTTTAGTTGCATGGATGTTTTCATCACCTAATTCAACCCATGACTTAACTTTTGTTTCATCACCTGTTTCTGAAAGAACATATTCTTTACTTCCAACAATGATGACATCTCCTGCTTTATAATCAGTAACTGCAGGTAATTCATTTAATACACCTTTGAAGTGCATTGCGCCTGTAACACCGCTAATTTTACTTTCTAAAGTATCTAAACGACCTTTAACTCCTAAAATTTCAGTGTCATGAACACTATCTTTATTAGATGATCTTTCAACTTCAGCTTGAATTGCTTCGTCAAGTCTGCTTTCTTCAGCTTCAGCTCTATTTTTTTCAGCTTCAACTGCAGGTGCGATTAATCCTTCAACTCTAGTAATTTCACCACCTAATCTTGTATCTTCTGCTTTTAATGCTGTTTCTTTATCAGCGAGTTCTGTTTTAAGAGCATATGTTGGAATGACTGTTTCACCACTAGCAATGCTGTTAATTCTACTATTGACTTCATTAATAATTGTGTCAATATCAGATGAAGAGCCGCTTGAAACTGCTAATTCTTTATAAATACCATCTGCTCCAACGTTAGCAATAACACAGACCTTTATGAAGCTATCTGCTAAGATAACAACTAATTGACCTGGATATGCTAAAGCATTAGTTCTAATATAATTTGTTAATGCTTCTTCAGTTTCAAATACTGAGTTAGCATCAAGTGGAAGTGGGTTAGTTCTAGCAATAGATACACCAACGTCCCATTTTGCACCGTTACTAAGTGCTGCGAAAAATTCTTCACGTGTCATAATCTATCTCACCTCACCCTACTTTGTTACTGTAATAGTAAATTTACTTGCGCCGCTTTCTGCAACTGCATTACTAACATAGAATAAGTCATATTCAACTGCTGCAAAGTTGTTAGCACCTTCAACTTGAACACTTGTCTTATTAACTGTTTGTGGAGCGCCGTTAACTGCGTTTGCGACTTTAATATCTTTAACTACGCCTTTTGGTGCAGCGAAAAACATTTGTTTCATTTGATTAGTGTTAACTGATGTTGTAAATGCGCCGTTTTTAACGCCAAATGCACGGATTTGACTTGATGTAATAGCGGTTGGATCTGCAATTGCTTGTGTGCCATTGTAATATCCTTGGAACCAGCCTCTAAAACCTGTAACTTTACTTGAAGTTGCAGTTTTACTACCTGCTACAATTGCTAAGTTAGCTTTTTCTTCACCAATGTTATTCTTTGGGTTTGTACCTGCTGTATGGCTTGCTGTAACACTAATTGAATAGTCTGTACCTTCTTCAACTGTAAATTTTTCAAATGAGCCTGTAGCAGTTGTGCTACTATGTGATGCTGTATCTGTAACTGCATATGTTGCAGTAACACCTGTTGCTGGTCCATATTGATAATTACCTGCATTGAAACTTACACTATAGCCAGGAGTAAATTCAGTACCAACTTCTTTTGCGCCTGCGCCTGTTAATGTGATTGATACGCTTGGTTGTGTAATTGATGGATCTTTTGCTTTAACAAAGATTGTATCAAATACTTGTTTTAAGTTTTTGCCTGCTGCTGAGATTGTAGCTTGACCGTTTTGTAATGTAATGTTTCCAATAGCACTTGTAGTAACTAAATCTTGATCGAAATAAACATTTTCAGCATTGTAGTTTCCATCCATTGCTTTTCATGTGCTTCCATCCCAGATATATCCTGTATGTGCTACTTTATCGCCGCTAATTGTTTCTTTAACAATAGCAATATCACCAATTTCTTTTGCTGCACTTCCGACAACTTCATTAATAGCAACAATATGATCACCGCCATTTTCAACTGTAGCTTCATAGAAGCCCATTGGAGAAATGTAATAACGTAAATCGTTTCAAGAATTAACGCCATCACCGACTTTAAGTTTGTAAGTGTCTGTTTCTAAGCCGATTTCACCATTTAGAAGAACAGGATTGTTTGTCTTCCAATTGGATGCAATGTCGTGTCTAAGAACGAGACGTGTTTTGAGAGTTTTATTCTCTGCCATTTTCTTTTGCACCTCCGCAATCAATTAAATTTATTCTGGGAATATTATCTATTCCTCCTATAACAACAAAATTACTGCCATTTCAGAAGTACAAATTAGGTTCATTTGTTGCTATATATAATTTATCAGGTTCACCAACGACTGGAAACTCCAAATGTGAACCAAAGATCAATTCTTTACTAGCTACGATACCATTTCCAATCCAACTTTGAATAGTTTCAACAAGTTCAGGAGAAAGGTCTTCGATACTAATAGAACCGTCTAATAATTTTTGTAAGGCATAGTCAATTTCCTTACCAGTATAGTTACTTTGATATTTGTATCCCATAAATTACCCCTCATTTCAATAGAAAATCAATCCGTCTTTTGTTTCGATTAATTGATTATCTTCTGTAGCAAAGTTGCTATATCTACTTGATTTAATTTCATCTGCTGCAGCACTACCTGGATCAGTATTGAATGCGGCTTGTTCAAGGAAATTATCCTCTACAGTCATTTCAACGGCAGTTGAACAATAGAAGTATTCAGGTTCAAATAAATCACCTTCATATGCAACTACCATAACGTGTCATATGCCAGGTCTTGCAGTGACTTCTGTTGGGATCCAACAATCTTTATCTCTATGGAAGCGGCTTGCATAAACATCACCATCTTGTTCATAAAGCATAAATGTATTACTTAATGAAGTTACGTGAGAGCTGACCTTTGTAAAGTCAAATACTTTAATATAACTATCATACATATTACCGAGACTTAGGTCACTTACTGCCAATGTACCGTCATCTGCTAAAATCATTGCAATAGATTGTTTACTTAAGGCAACATTATGATTATCTACATCAAGTGCATCAAGAGGGAAGGAAGGACGATAGAATGAAGGAGTAACAACACCATCTCAAATATCTGTAATAAAACGTTCAAGACCTGGTTCGCGGTTTCCTGTTACCTCATCTCTAATCTTTTCTTGAATGATTAAAATCATTTTGTAATTTACAGGATTAGAAGTAACTTCCTTAGGTACAAAAAAATCCTCGCCGTCGAATTCAAAAGTTAAATGATTGTTTTCAACGTCAAAGGCTACTTGTTGTCCTTGCTTGATTTTGTAATATACTTCTTTTGCCATAGAGACTTCGTCAAAGAAACCTATACGGAAGATGTAATTAGATAAATCACTATTGCGCCATAATAAACGAGATAAGTCAAAATGTAAGACAGTAACGAATTGGTCATATTGGCAACCTAAATTAATAGGGCCTTGATGTCCTGTTTTAATCTTACCGTTCTCATCAACTTGAATATTAATTTTTTCTTTGATACTGATAACTTCTGTTAAATTAGGGTTGTCAGTGTATGCAAAGATCGAATTAGTGGCGGCGTTATGTCTAATTGTTGGTAATAAACCTTTAATTGATTTAGTACTAACTTTATGACGAGCTAGCGCCGCTGAGGTACTTTTATATTGATAATGTGAACGATAGATAGGGTTTTTTCTAATTACTCGTGTCATTTTATCACCTCTGCTTATTTAAAGCTCATAATAATTCTATTTATAGTATAGCAGATTACGAATAAAAATACAAGTTTGGTTAAAATAAAAAGGACCTTGTGGTCCTTAGAATGTTTATTTATTTTCTTCATCTAAAATAGCAACTAATTTTCTAAAAAAAGCATCACCTATTTGATAGTATCCATCCATTGATGGGTGAACACCATTACTTCCTAAAGTATATTTTATATTACTTCTTGTATTAACAGTAACTTCTTTAGTAGGCATCATATGAATAGTATCAAATTGGCCTTTTGTATCTACATAGTAAGTAAAATCTTTAAATTCCTTTGATAAACATAATTCTTCTAATTGTTTATTATAATCCCATGCATAAAATGCAGTTCCCCGTGCGTCAGAATATGAACCACCTGCCCCATAGTTAGAACCACATCCTCCTGTTAAAGAGGGTATTTGGATACCCATACATATAATTTTTGCATTTGGATATTGAGAGTGTAATTTATTTAATAATATTTTTGCATCTGACATATGCTTTTTAATTTTACTATCATACGTCCATCCTAAAGAATTATCAGCAGCTCCTCCTCCATTTCATGTTAATAAACAGGCAGCAATATCAATTTGAGGGCATCCTTTTTCTTCTGCCCAATTTATGAAATCAACTTCATTAGTTAATTCATTCCAAAATGGGTTTCTTGATTCCCATTCAAAAGAACTTGGAGCAATAATTAAAGATGGAGATGCACAAACCATTGAAGTAGGCGCTTTAATATCTCCTCTTCTTCCTGTATTTCCTTCTCCTCTATTAAATTTAATTTTAGTAGTAGATATAAGATCTTCTAACTCCCATTTGAGGCCATTATTGTCTGTCCAGATTGATTTTTGTACATTATCTATTTCATAATCATGAGGAGAAGAAAGTGTTATAATAATAGCTCCATCAGTTGAGTCAGCACTTTGATTGTTTGTTAAGAATGAACTCCATGTCCATCCACCATACCCTTCATGCTTAATAAATTGGGTATTGATTGTATTCTTATTAGTTCCAAAAGTTTCAATAGTTAAATTAGGTAATTTTAACGAAGCAGGGCCAGAAACTGTATCTGAAGTCCCAACTAATCTTCTAATTCCTTCAGCTGCCCATGCTCCTGAACCAGTTAAGGAGTCTCCAAATACACATAAATTTTTTGTTACTGGTGTACTTAGTGTAGGTACTTTATGTATATTGAGTGTTGTTTCCTTTTCTGCTATATATCTACCTTTAAAATCTCTTAATCTTATTGTTAATTTATATGTTCTATTATCATTGGATGTAGGTGTATATTCAAAATAGTCAGGATAGAAACTACCTTTAGAGCATCTACAATCAATACCAAATCTAGTATAATCTCCAAAACATTTAATAATACTTCTAAAGAAAAGTTGGAATGTGTCTCCTTCTACTAAATCATAAGATTTAGCAAGCATTATTTCTGCTTCTGTTGTAGATTCAACTCCTTTATTATTAAGTACCTCGTTGACTTTATTATAAAAATTTCCGCCTTCTTCTGTATTTATATTATAAAAAATAGATGTATTATCTAATACCCCTACAATACATGGTATAATATATAAGGAATCTACATCGTTATTTTGTATCGAGCTAGTTAATCTTGAAATATGTTTTGCATAAGAGGAGCCTGGAATTTTTCCTGAAGTTTTATACCAAGAGAAAGTATTCCACCCTGCTGGGTATTTAACTCTATTTCTTTCAGCTTCTTCTGCTGTATCTATTGAGCTACCTGCTGCACTAATTCGAATAGCGCAGGCAGAACAAATTGAATTATATTCATAGCAAAGCATTAACATATCTTTTTGCTCATTAATAAATGGAGTATCAAATTTAACTGTTTGCCATTCCCATTGATGAGTCAAAGGAGAATTTAATTTGTGGGTTTCCTCTTTAACCTTGAGGCTAGGCCATAAATCTGCAGGTAACCCTTTCTCTGTTAGTTTATCTTTTATTTCTTCAAATTTTGGTACTCTATATAAGGTTATTCTAATGTGAGTAGGTGGATCTCCTGCCGACGTATTTGTAGGCCAAGCTAATTTACCAGGAACCTTAATATATTCTATCTTTTCAGGGGTTCCTATATATGCCATCCATCCAGAAAAGATGGACGAGCTTCCATATTCTGATAAAGTTCCATTTTTATACTCTGTACCATTTTGACCAACAATATTATAAAGAGGGCCCGAAGAATTGGCAAAGAAGTCTTCATCTACTGTTTTATATGTTGTAATCCATCTTCCTTCTGTTATTCTATTTCCTAACTGGCTTGCAAACTCATTAAGACCAGCTACATTATCTAAACTTTCTTGTATTTCTTGTGCTGTTTGTTTAAGTTGGAATCTTGCCATATATTACCCCTCCACAGATGTTATAGTTAAGCCATCACTACTTACAAAGTAATAATTATCACTTGATACTAAATTACCACTTCCACGATTAGGAATTAGTCATTCCGGTGATAGTAAGAAATTATTAGCGATTTGACCACTAACTATATTAAATCATATTGTTTTTTCATTTTTAGGATTATTACCAATTAATGTAATATCTATTGTGCCGGCGTCTTGTGTTAATTCGGCTGGTAGCCAAATAATATCAGATGCCGTTTTAATTTTAATTAATTGACTAAGTTGTTTATTATTAAAGTAGATATATCAATTATCATCTAAATCAGTATTTACTGGTAAATTAGATAGAGATATATATTTAATATATCGATCCATTTTATTGCCAAAAATATTGGTATCTACTTGTAGCATATCATTTAAAATAGACAAATTAATTTTATTTTTAACAAGCGCTACTAAATCTAATCCTTCATATGAGTCTACTGCCGACTCAAAAAAATCATTAGATATATATTTGATAAGAGGATTAACTTTACAAGTTGTATTTAATACAGATGAAATAAAAATTTCCTCTTCTGATGGATTATCAATATTACCTTCCACATTGTCAAGCATATTTTCTTTAATAGATAAGATAACTTGATAGGGTGCTGATGTAATTGTTAATTCAAGCGGCACTATAAATTCACCATGCTCAACTTCATAAACGAGTGGATTATTTTCATCTAATGGTGCTGCTATATTATAGAAGGTTAACGCCATATTATAATTATGAGATAAACTGCTATTTCATTTTAACTCACTGGTATCAAATATAATTTTAGTAACATTGCTATCGCCTTGATAGCCGAGATCAATCGTATTTGGAGTAACATTACCATCTACGCCGACTTTAATTGTTTGCACTGAACGGAAAAAATCTTCTCGTGGTAATTCTTTATATGTTCTTTTTACAGGAGTAAATACTTCTACTTCTGGCTTAGTTTCTTTAACTATTTGACTTGGATTATCTTTTCTAAAAATTAATGCCATAGTACCCCCTCCATATATACTCTTATCATAAGAAGTATACTCTCTTATGGTATAAAATACAAAAATGGAGAGGTTTATTTATCCTCTCCATCTATATTACTTCTATACTCAATTAAATTCATAACCGCATAACAGGCCAAGTCTTTCATTGTATCTTCAATTGATTCAAAATTGTTAATGCCACCAGTAATTAAATTAGTTAGTCTATCTAACTTATTATGTAGCGGCACTAAGCCCGAGATGGGGCCTAAATCCTCATAAAGTTTACCAAAACTATTGCCATAGTTTTCATTCTTCATAGCATATAGGTCAGCCATCTCATTAACGATACGTCTGAATTCTTCTATTTTTTCTTTGTTAGTCAATTCGGACTCCTTTCTAAATTCTATCTGTTAATACGTATTTCTTGCCCCATTTAGTTGCTTGTTTTTCAAACCAAATATCATCGTATGCAGTTGGTGGAGTAACTCCTTTGCGGTAGAATTTTAACTCCCTATACCAGTATCTTATCATACTTGGAATTGCAATAATAAATGGGAAAAGTGGACCCCATAAACAGTTTTGTAACCCGTGGCCACTTTCATGTGAGCGTAGATGATCGCTGTTTATACTACCTTCATCACAAATAAAGAAGCATCCAAAATTAACACCTCCTCAGTTTTTTCCTACGACACCATATAATCTGCCGTGGAAGACGCGCACTCTTTTCATGCAAGCTAAAACCGCAATTGGAAAAAGTCCGATAAGGCTCATGATAATCCCTCATGTGAACGAAAGAACATAAAAGCCTATTCGTTTTAAAATAAGTTTTGTTGTCATATCAAACCTCCATATTTTTTATTATAAACTAAAATTTTGAAATAGTCTATCTTGACAACTTAAAATTTCTATGTTATACTATGATTAATTTAGAAAGGATTAGAAAGAGAATGATATTAAAATCAAAGAAAGTTAACAAAGAAGGATTTACCACTTTAAATTTTACATTAATTATTACCGATGATGAAGTAAAGAATGCTTCCTTTCCACCTGAATTTATCGAGGCATTTTTAGCCGACTTAAAGGTAGATGAGGGTGAAAGTATCAAAAATATCAGTTTAGAAGAATTGTTCGCCATTGTCTTTCAAAAGGCCACTGAAGAAGTCGGTGATGATGACGAAGAGGAGTATATAGCATAATGACAATTACAATGAAAATGAAGAATAGCAGTGAGATGATTATTACAGATGTAACCGTAGAAGATGTAATTGCTCTCATTAATAACTTAACACCTTCTTCTCATGTAGCCCATATCACTTCTGCCGAACTACCTGATTATACAGTAGTAGAAAGTAGGAGATATGATTATTAAATGCTTTAACGAACATCATAAATATCTATTATTTATGGATGTTGAATTTAATCAAAGAGATTTAGTACAATTCGCCGGGCTACTCTTTCAACGCATTGGGTGAGACGGCACTTATCAATTAAAGAAGTCGTGTAATATTTATATTACTCAAAAGGTGTGTTATCCATTTGCTGAATATACCAACATAACAAATAACTTCTTAGCCGAAAATGGCGTTGCACTTGAAGATGCCCGCACCTTTTTAACAGATGACTTATTAGGTGATGTTGATTTAGATGACTTGCTATTGATTAGTCATGGCTTGAAGAATGATCGCCTTATTTTATTAGATAACGGCATTGGTTTATCGAAATCAGATGGCAAGGTTGTAGACGGCTATTGCACTTTTAATGCAGCGAAACGTATACTTGAGAGACAAAATCATTTAAAATTGGAAGATTTGGCTACTGAATGCGGCTATTACTTACATCACGCCCACAATGCATTCTCAGATGTATGGGCTGAGGTAGCGATATATACTTATTTAAGAAAAATGGAGGAACAGAAAAAAGAGGAGGCGACTAATGAAATTAGTTAATTTTAACACATTAAAAATTCATGAAGCAGAAGGACAACCAAATATCTATTCTGAATCATTGATATGAAATAAGGATTGTTCTATAGGCGGTTTTGCAGCGCAAGTTAGAGCAAAAATAGCGGCTGTATTGCCAAAACCAGTTATATTTGAATTGGATGAAGGGGTCTTCGATTTCACCGCTCAAATTGAAGTTCAAGATGAAGATGAAATTAATGACGTTATGGAGTGCATCACAAATGTCGTTTTGACAGTAGTATTTCAATATATTACATTGTTAGATAGTCGTGACAGAGAACGCCGCTTAAACATTCCAGAAGATTGGAAAAGTGATGTTTTTGCACCAATTAGCCTTTTGAAAAAGGCCGTTAATAATTTAACAATCATTAATGCACTTAATATTATAATTCATTTCACCTACCAAGGTATAGATATAGGACACTATAATTTGGTAAATCAAATGGAGAAATAATTATGAGAACTCTAGAATTTTACACAGATGGAGCCTACTCTAGTAAAACAGAAATGGGAGGTTGAGCTGCCATCTGTATTGAGGATGGCGTTTTAATTGATCAACGTAGCGGTTATGAACCCTATTCAACTAATAATAGAATGGAGATAACCGCCATTTTGTCTGCATTTGAGAATATCAATACCATTGAAACAAGCCGTACTAAAGTTGTTATTTATACAGATAGTGCCTATTGCGCTAACACTCTTAATCAGGGATGATATCGTAATTGAATTAAAGACAATAAATGACAAACATCTGATAGACAGCCTGTTAAAAATCAAGACTTATGGAGTCGCGTTATAGCACTCTATATTAAATTGTCAAAGCGCTTTCATATTGAGGTCATTAAAGTCGCCGCGCATACTGGTAATAAATGAAATGAGATAGTAGATCAAATGGCAAAGAATGCTCGTAAGGAGTTAGAGAAATAATGAGAATATTAGTATTGGTACCGCTTGATGGTCGTCACGCGGCGGAGGTAATGTCTATACGTAAAAATTTAACCGCGGAAGAGAACAATCACATCTGTGATATGGTTAATTTTATTGACTATTTATTGAACTTAAAGGTTGTAAATACATACAACGAGGCCTTCCGTAGGGCAATAAATGGATTATTTTGTGAATATGAGGCATCTGTGAAAAGCAATAGCGATTTAATTGTATTCGGTAATGCACCAAAGAAATTGCAATTTGATGCCGTTTTCACTTGGCAAGGTAATTGAGATAAGGATTTAGTTGTTGAAAAATATAGAGAGGTTTTTGCCGACAATCAAGAGGCTTTAGACTTGCTTAACTTCTATAGTCCACTTGATTCAAAATTTGTCTTAGACGGACCTCAGCCAACTGCAAGTTTCTTGAGAGATTATTTACAGACAGATCCTCATTTAGAAAAGATTAGAGAAAAATATAAAGATAAATTAAAATTTAAGGAGTAAAAATATGATTGAATACACTATTGGTGATCAAGCATATGGAATAGAAGATATAGTAAAGAAAGAGGTGGCGGCCTTAGATAAAACACAAAAAGCCGCCGTTCTTTCTACAGCTAAAAAAGTTGCAATCAAAGCATCAGCTGGTAGCGGAAAAACGAAAACGCTTATTTCTGCCATTTTAGCATATAGGTATGAGTATATCAACGCTAAAATTTGCGCTATTACTTTCACTAGAGCGGCGCGCAAAGAAATGGAAGAGCGCTTAGAAAACTGCGGCATTAGGAATGTAGACGTTACAACTATTCATGTTTGGTCACGAAATTTATTAAGTAAATTGGAAGATAAATACAATTTTAAAGTACACATATTAACAGATGCGGAGATTAAAGATATCTTAAGTATGTTAGTATCTTTTTACAATAGAGAAAAACCACGCAGTAGAAGAATAGCTATTAATATTGGCGTCTTATTTTCTTGGGTAACTGGTAATAAACAAATGGATGTTACAGACAATTATCGTCGTGTATTGTCTGCGTTAGAGGAGAGATATATACAATATAAAAGTGATAATAATTTATACGATTTTTCTGACTATCCTAATTGTTTATACGATTATTTAGTCAAATATGATGAGAGAATCAGTAGTATCGATGCACTTTTTGTTGACGAGTTTCAAGATATTGACCCGGTACAATATGAATTATTTAAGTTAGTAGATTGTGATAAAAAATTCTTCATCGGTGACGCATGGCAAAGTATCTATATGTTTAGAAATGCTGATGGCGCCGCGTTTGAGAAGTTAGAAGATTTTAACCATTATAATTTATGGTATAACTATCGTAGCTACCAAATAATTGTTGACTACGCTTGTACGGTCTACAGGGCTCTTGAGGACGATTATATGGGACATACTGTAGCAGATGTACCTTTTGCAAAAGAGTGTAATGTCATTTGCCATCGTGGAAATGATGAGGGGTCGGTCTTCATTATTGACTCAGCGGAGAATGGATACTATATTAATAATAAACGTGAAATTACAAGAATGAGAGGTTATCGAGATCTTAAGTTTTGCGTTGATGCGGTTATAAAGGATGCTATGATACTTTGCCGCACAAATAAACAAGTTAAAGCATTACAAGAATATGGCTTACAAAATGTTTCAACTGTACATCAGGCTAAGGGGTTGGAATACGATAATGTTATTTATATTGATACCCCGATGCGTGGTATAGAAGACTTAAATGTTGCATATGTTGCATTGACTAGGGCTAGGAATAAATTGTGCGTTATTCCATGGTCGTGGATGGAAACTTATGTAAGCGGAGTTTGAAATGCTTATTAGAGAGGTATAGCTATGATGAGATATGAGACCCTTTCCATGACTTCACTAAAAAATAAAGCAAATGGTAGTATAGTTACCTTAAAAGATATTTGTGACTTATCTACACATATCTATTGAGCTTGCTACTATAGCGAACAAGATAATACATATTATGCTTTCGAAGAGGAAAATATAGAAGTAGGTCGTATAGTTAATGGAAAAATTAGATGGGAATATATTTTTTGTTTGATAGTTTCAGACGATGTGGAATCACTAAAAATTAGTGGCGAAAATTACTACGTAGACGAAGAAGAAGTTGTCGCATCTGCTTCAATGTCGTTTGAGACCATAATAGAACTACCAACTATAACTACTTATAAAGCTGGCGAATGAGTATTGGTTACATATGTTACAGCGTCATATAGAATGGCAGGACCTGCAATGTCTAAAACTGAAAAAACATATAATATAATTATACCATTAAATGGTACTACATTTTTTAGTTTATCTACATGAAATACTGATACCAACTTCCCTCTCACGATGATAAGAGGTGACTATACAAAATTTATATCTTTTTCCAATAAAAGCATTAGTACTGGACATCTTCCTTTGTTGAGGCAACATTGCAGTGTAAATGATTGTGCATTAATTAGTCAAGATAGTAATAAAGAGTTGCATAGCATTACTATTTGTGGAAAAACTTTCACTGCCGAAAATGGACAAGTAGTAATTAATTCGTCAACTTGAATGTATAATGGATTAGAAACTATTTTTGTAATCTGACATGAAAAAACTAACGTATCTAAAACAAGTATTGATTCATATCAATATCAAATGGACGAGAAACGTCTTACCGGAGAAACTGTTGATTTGAATGTTAAAAACCAAGAAGAGCATTCGGCAAATTGTATCATTCCAAATTACTTGATCAATAATCAAAATTTTGCTATAAAAACATATACAGATCCTGTGTATATGAAAGAGGCTTATAATGGTTTTCGTTACAACTATAATCTTACTTTTCCAACATCAACATCATCATCTCAAAAAAGTTCTTCACCTTATTGATGATATGGAATACCTAAAAACTGGCCTCCACACGTGTTTTTTGAAGACTTTTTAAATACGGATTTGGCGTATAGTCAGCGTATTATAAAAATAGGATGAAACAGAGACCGAAAACAATTAACCTTATTCAAAGATAACGGTACAAATGAGATGCTGGATTTAACTAATGCAGACTTCCCAATTTATATAGCAATACGAGTTCCTAAAGATCCAATTATTGATGTAAAACAGGGCTTTAATATTTATGAGATGAGTAATAGTATTAATACCATTTGATTTGGTAATAATAATGAGAAAGTTTGAGTAGATATAAATGTAGAGTCAGGCTTGCTTATCTACACTATAGAAAAAAGTACTGAAAACTTCACTCTACCATACGATGATTTATCTAAAGTTTTAAATCAAATTGTTTACACCGATTTGCCCGACTTAATAAAACGTCACTCAAATATTAAAAAAGCATATAGCAAAAAAATTCTCGAATGACGTATAAATGATTCCACAATAAAGCCAGATTATCCAAGCAACATTCTCGATTGTC
>NFZC01014206.1_pt1 | contig 14964 bp, 2 predicted proteins | sample 1095391 | NCBI WGS metagenome assembly NFZC01 (sample SAMN03609890, study PRJNA323583) | gut metagenome | isolation source: feces | host: Rattus norvegicus | place: Denmark: Riget | collected 2013
ATCTTGTACCAGCATTATTAGTAGTTAATCCAAGAGTAGATTCGGCAAATTTAAACATTCTTTTAAATATATTTGCACCAGAAGTTTTACCTAATATTTGGTCAAAGAAATTTCTATTAATTTCTTTTATATTAAGTTTATTTTCAATAGAACTTTTATTATTAATTAAAGTCCACGTACTTAATAATGTAGATAATTTTTGACTTGTTAATTTATTTTTTCCAAAAATTTGATTAAATGACATTTTAGATAAATCAATATCTGAAATATCATCAACATTAATATCAGATAATCCTAAAAATATTCTAGATATTTTTAACATGTCTTTATCAAATGTTTTATATTTTTCATTATTTGAAGAAATATAAAATTGTTTAAACCAATCTAAAAAATTAGTTTCTAAGTCTAGTGTAGATAAACCTTTTATATTATAAATGCTTCTACTATTTTCAATAAAAGGATTATTAAGGTCTTTGGAAGATAAATCAGTTACAACTTCAGCTATTCTTCTTAAATTGAAAGAATAATTATTAAAATCTTTTCCAAGAATAGAGTTAGCTTCTTCAAAAAGTTTTAATTTTTTACTAGGGTCTACTGACCCTTTTTTAGCAGAAACTGCAAGTTTTTCAATAAGAGTTCCTAAATCATGATTCATTCCTGCAGCTTTTAACAGATAAGAATATTCTTTTGCTAATTTACGATAATCTCCTACATCAACATTTGTTAATCCATTAATGCTGTTAATATTACCAAGTTTAAGCATTTTCTCAATATTATCAACATCAAGAAAAGATGTATAAGTTTCTCTAATACTAGTCAAAGCATTATGAACCATACCTGTTTTAGCAATACCAGAGTCATCAAGAAATTTGTTTATTGAATTAAATAGTAAATGCCATCTAATAACATTTTTATCATCTTGTAGTTCAACTAAACTATTTTTTATAAAATCTATTCCACCTTCTATATCTAGAATAGAATTAAATTCTGCTTTCATTTCTTTACTTAAATATTTATTTTTTTTAATAGAACTTCTAAGTGATTTTAAATTGAAACCATCTTGATTAAAGAACATTTCTCTTCTAGTATCTTGATCAGCAGTTAACATAAAATATGAAAGAGTTTTTTTAGAAATACTTCTATCATAATATGAACTATCACTTATAGATTTTCCAGAAAATTTAAAAGAACCAAATACTTCAGGAGTAGTTCCATGTTCTTTAAACTCATCATCTAACATTTGAAGAACTCTAGATTTTTCATTAGTTAAACTCAAATAATCTAACTTGATAATATTATAAGCTTCTTGACCGGATAATTCTTGTCCTTTATTAAATAAAGCTTCAATATATCTTTTCATTTTTTGATATTTTTGGGCTTTTATATCTTTATTCCCATAGTTCATTATATGAGAATTGTTGAATATTGATTCAAGATCATCTCCAGCGACATTATTAAGCATATGATATAAAACTAATTTATCTTGAAAAACTTTTAATGCTCTTCTTTTATCTCCAAATTTACTAAAGCTTAAATCTTTTTCTCCAATAAACATTATTTGGAATACGTCACCATCGAAGTCACCTTTGGCAGATAATGCTGTATTTTTACCAATAAATGATAAACTACTTTGAGTCCAAGGCATCTTAGTTCCATTGCTATAAAAACGGCTTAAGAAACCATTTTTTAAATCTTCATTTTTAAGTAAAACATATTTAACTGGAGTTAATGAACTTTTATATTGATGTGGATGTCTAGATAAAATACCATAAGCATATCTTGAATGGTCAAATAAACTCATTTTATTTAAATGTCTATATTCATCTTCAGTACCAATTATTATATGAGAAAATCTATTTAGTTTATCTTTGATTTCATTAATAGTGTTAAGATAAAATTCTTGTCCTTTATTTCTATTATCATAAACTTCATCAAAGAGATTATTAAATTTATTTATGTATTCATTAACATTCTCAGAACCATAAATTAATTTTAAATCTGAAGAAAGCTTTCTACGAGCATTTTCTAACTCTTTTATTTCTTCTGGACTTAAATTATTTTTAGATTTTTTTTCTAATAAATCTATCATTTCTTCTTTTATAAAATTTGTTATAATAGAACCTTCTCTAGGAGATACTGCGGCAGAATTATTAACTTTCATAGAAATAAGTTCTGCAGCTCTACCACCTTTTGCAAATATTTCTTCACCAATTTTATTATGTCTTCCAGCAATAAGTCCAATTAAAATATTTTTTTCTCTATCTATTCCATTTTTTAATTTTTGTAAATATTCTGGGTCTTTTTTTAAACCTCTTAATCTCATAGAAAATTCATTATAAAACCTAACTTCTTCGGGAGCAATTCCAGAAAGATTTTCTATTAAATTAGAAGCAGCTTTATCAACAGAAGCATAATAATCTCTAATTGCATTTCTATCATTTGGATTCAGTTTTACAACTTGTTCATACCTATTATAATAAGAATTTACAGAATCTAGATAATCTTCATAAAGTTCTTTAATTTGATTAAAATATTTAGAATTAGAATTAATTGGAAGTAGATTATTTTTATCTGTAGAAAAAAAGTTATAAATATTATTATAATAATCACTAGCATCAGATAAAATGTTTCTTAAAGATTTTCCTGCTATATATTCTAATTCATCTTTTAAACTACTTAATTCTTTAGAAAGTATTTGATTGGTACTATTATCAGGCATAGAATTAATAATATCTGATAAATCATTAAAAATATTTAAAATATTTTTTTTACTTTTGCTTCCGTCAGCTCCAGAAATATAATTTAATAAAAATTTATAAACATAATGAGAAACATATTTTTTGTCATTTTTATCTAAAAATTTAAGCATATTAGGACTAAAGTCAGTTTCAAAAAGATTATTTTTAATATGATTTTCTAACAATTCTTTTAATTTGTTATTGTAATAAACATTATCTGATTTTCCGGCAAAACCTTCTCTAAGATAAATATAAAGCAATGTTTTATTAGTTATTTCTTTTTTAAAAGTTTCATTTAATTCTGGATCAAATCCATCAAATAGTTTTGTGAATTCAGAAACGACATAATTTTTATCATTATCTATATTTAATTTTCTGATACCTGCTAAATTTGCTTTCAATTTAGTTTTTATACTTTCATCAACATTACTTTTGAAAATAGAATGTTTTTTATTTATTCTTTCTCTAACTGCTAAAGCGTCAGTAGTAAAGAAATTTAATTCTCTTTGTTTTTGATTTAGTCTAAAACTAGATCTAATAATTCTTTCAGTATTTGAAAGACTTGTATTAGGGACTATTTGACCGTTTTCATCAATAGCTAATTGATCTATTAAAAATGGTATACTTCCATAGTTACCAATTTGAGCTAACTCAGAAAAATTTGCTAAATGTTCTCCAGAAAAAAGACTAGGATTTAATATTAAATTAAATAATGATTTTATATCATCATAATAAGAAACTGAACTTTTACCACTTTTATCTAATTTTAAAATATTATTTATAGTTTGATTTAAATACATTAAACTTTTCTTTTCAATATTAAAATTATTAAAGGAATTTAAAAATTTATTAAATTTTACCTTATCTTTAGGTATATTTGAAAAAGAAGCATTAGCATTAACAATGGGCGATAATTTTATTGATTTATTATTTTTTAATTCAGAGACAAGGCCATAACCAAAGTTAACAAACATTTTATGAAGTTCTCTAGAATCAAATGAAAAGTTATAATCGTCATACATAGAATTGATATAATGAATAAACTTTTGATTATCTTTAGCAACATTTTCAATTAATAATTTTTTAAATTCTTTTTGATATTTATTAGCAACATTATTAAATCCATGAGTTATAGTTCCACCCTCATTAACAGTAAAATAATTTTGTAAATCAAATAAACCTAAACCTGCTTTTTCAATATCAATTTGTGGTAGAAATTCTTTTATTTGTTCATTATATTTTTGAATTTCTTTAAGAGTAAATGACATTTCTTTTTTATCGAACTTTAACTTTTGTTTACTAATTTCTAATTTTTTCCATCTACTTTCAATAGCTAAACTATCATTTAAGAAAGAAGATTCTAATAATAATCTACCACCCATTTTATTCATATTAGAATAATATTCATCAGCATCACTGCCGGTAGTTGAAAAAATTCTTTTTAAACTAGAAGTTAATTCTTCATTAATATTAGTTAATTCACCATATAATGGTTTATTTAATTTTTCTTTTTCAAAATTAAAATCCAAACGTTTACCAATGAGTGAATTACTAATATAAGATTGATAATCGTCACTTAAACTATATTTATTAATGTCAATGGATGGGTCACTTAAATCTATTTTATTCAAACCAAATCTAGCTTGGTAAAAATCAGAACCTCTACCGAAATTATATTCATTTCCATTAGTGTCTTTTATATTAATTGATGCTAATCCTAAATAATCAGATAAAAAATCTTCTACATTTTCAATAGCATTATTTTCAATAATAGAAACCAATTCATCAAAACCAAACTCTTTAGCTACTATAGAAGATAATCTTCCTATTTTAAGAGCTTCGTCAGTAGCTCTTTTTTTAGATTCTGACATCATATGAATATTAGCATTCCAAATGTGAGTATAACCTCTTGAAGAATCTAAATCATTAATTTTTGTAAATTTAGCAACATCGTTTTCAGAATAAGATTTATATAAAGAACCAGTTCTTATTAATACTCTAGCATTATCCCTATAAGTTTCTTCTACATTATCAAGATAAGCTTCATGATTTTCAAATAGTAAATCAGTAGCATAATTACCTAAATAAGCATCTTCTTTAACATTTATTTCTCCATTTCTTCCGAATAGTCTTTGAAGATGTTGATTCATTCCACGAACAATTGCTTTATCTAAACTTGCACCTTCATAATCTTTATAATGCTCTAAAGCATAATCTACTGTTTTATCATCAAATACTAAAGTAGGAGTTCCAGAAGACATATCTAATCTCATATCGATATTAAATAAATCGAAAACATTGAAAGTACCTATTAGATTTTTTACTCTACTTTTTTTATGGAAAGAACCAGACATATAATCTTTCCATTGGTTGAATCTATATTCTTCTACACTAATTTTAGCTCTTTTAGCTTTTTTTACTTCATCTTTTAATGGAGTATAAATAGCATTCATAGCCATAGTTTGTAAATCTCTTGCAAAATAAGTACCAGAAAAACCTCTACTACCTTTTGTCATCTTTTCATTGACAAATCCTTCTGCAAATATTTTATTTCCATTATCTAATTGAAGATAAATTAAATCAGTTAAAGATTGTGTTGTAGCTTTAACATTATCAATTAATACTTTAGAACCTTCACTTTGAGTAAGAAGTTGGTCCATTACTATTTCAATACCATTTTTAGTAAATCTAATATCATTAATGTGAGCAAAGTTCATACCTTTAATTCTTGTATTTTGTCCGCTTCCTACTGCATTTGGATTTAAAACTTGAATAGAAGAAGAAGCATTAGCTTTCATAAAATATTTTCCAGTAAATTCATTAAACTTTCTAGCCATTTCATTACTAGCTTTTACATACTCAACTTCATTATTTACTATTTGGTTAATACCATTAAATGCAGAACCAATTTGAGCAAAATCTTCACTAATGTTACCAGTTATTGTGTTTATAAAAGTATTATAATTGCTTTCGCCCAAAAGATTTTTAATTAATAAATTTTTAATATCATTATATTCAACGCTATCTCCAAACAATCCATTGAAAGATATAGATTGAGAATCCGAAGTTTGAATCTTATTAAACAATTCAGAGAAAAAGTTTTCTAATTTTTCTTGTTCAACACCAGCAAGTACAACATCTTTTTTAAGAGTGTTGTAATTAATAGACATAGGTCTTTTAAAATCTTTCATAGATACATTTTGCATAGCAAATGATTTTGTAAACATATTTGAATCTTGCCAAGCAGCGTCTGTTTCAGTATAAATAATTTTAGCTTGATTTTGATAAGTATTGGGTATAGATGATAATCCTAACACACGAGTATTAGCTTCTAAATGTTTTTCTCCTTGTAAATACCTATAAGCAAGTTTTTTATAATTATGTTCTCTAATATGTGAAAAGAAACCTCTAGTAATGATAGATGAGTCAACTTCAGTTCCTTGACCATCTGTTATTATCCATTTTTGATAAAAATCTTGAGCTTGTGCTTTTCTTTGCAAATCAGTATTTAAATGACTTAAAGGGGTTAAAATAGATTGAGAAGCATTTCTAAGCTTACCATTAATAACGGCAGTTTGTTTAGCAACAGATAATAAGTTATCAAATTGAATTCCATCCATAATTTGTCCGGTAAGGACTCCAACATTAAGATTATTATCAATATATTTTTTTAAATTTTCTAATTCGTCACTAATGATATAATTTTTATATTCTTTTTTGTTTTTAGAAACAACATCATCATAGAATTGATAAAAAGCATTTACATATTTTTTATTGCTTTTAAATTCTTCTCCATTATTATATTGTTTTTCTAAAAAATTTCTAAAACCATTAGAATCAAGAGCGTGCGCTGATTGATCATTTTTTATATAATTAGCTAAAAAAATAGAAGCTTCTTCTTTTGTTTTAAATTTACCATATTGTCCATTATTAATAGCTTTTAATTTTTCATTATATAAAGCCAAATCATCTAACGTAACTGTATGTCTAAAACGAGAAGAGTGATAATTAACTTTCTCCATAATAGAACTTCTAAGTACTTGTGAACTATCAAGATTATCATTCATAACTTTTGTTAAAAAATAATCAACTTTTCCATTTGGTGAATAAGCTTCTATTTCTGTAAACTTTTTATTTGATGGATTAAAAGAAACTTTAAAAAAGAAATCTTTTGCATTATCATAAGAAACTGATTTATTATATTCTTTAGCTTTTTTAGCACCTTCTTCAAAATAAGAATTTAAATTATTTATATTTAATGATTTTGCAAGATCATCATAACCGACATAAAGCATATCAGAAGTAACTCCAATTTTAGAGTTATTCATTATACCTTGACCAGTTTGATATTGATTAAATTCAGCAGCAACTTTAAAAATAGAATCTGGAATTGTAGCATCATTAGATGTAGCAGTTTGAGTAATCAACGTTGTATCAATAGTATTAGAAGAATTAAATACTATAGATAAATTGTGACTATACATTCTTGAAAAAAAGTTTTTATAATCAGAATTTCCATAATAAACTCCACCACCAACACCAGTAGTTTGAATTTTATTTACTAATTTATTTGGAGATTTTAATAATAATTCTGCATCTGGGAGCATAATCGTTTCTTTTCCTATTGACATTTTATTTACTTCAAATAAATTATAGAAGCCTTCGAAGTTTTTATCTTTTATAGTTCCTTTTTTTATTCCCTCATAATAATTTATAAATTTATTTTTATCCAAAGAATAATTAATATTAACAACTCCGTATTGGTTTACGCCTCTAGGTATCAATCCTAAAAAATCTTCATAAAGTTGTTTATTTAATATGTCATAAGCCGTTTTAGGATTATTCAAACTAATTATATTATGAATATCTGGCAGTGTTGAAAATACAAAATTTGACTCATTATTTAATTTTACGGTGAAATCTGCATCAAGAACTCCTAAGGAAGATAAAGTATTAGTTAATCTCTCACTAATTGGTACATATCTAGGAATTAAATTTTTAGAAGTTTTTATTTCCTCGTCGAAATAACCAGAAGCTAAATTTAATAAAACACTACCTTGTTTTTCATCAGAAGTGAATAATCTATTAGTTTGTGTTAATTGAACTATTCTTTCTATATCTATTTTATGAGAATTATTTACCATTAATAATTATTCTCTCCTTTCTTATTGATATTTATTGTTCCTTGTCCATATATAGTTGAAGAAACATATGGTCTTACATTGTATCTTCTATATAATCTATTAGAAATAAAATCAGCCTCTCTTTCAGCTTGTATTCCTCTATAAGCATTAAAAATTCCTTGTCTTTTTGCATCTAGTTTGCTTAAACTAATTCCTAAACTTTTCTTAATTTGATTTTTAGCATCTTCAGAATTTCCATAATAAGCTCCAATATCAATAACATCTTCAAATTCTCCTATTTCAACATCATTGTATTTAAGAGTATTATTTAAAGTTTCTTGATGTCTATTCCATATAGTTTTTAAAACAGTTGATAATCTATGATTTGCACTTTGCAAAATCTTTTCTCTTTCTTTATTGTTTTTAACATTAACTAAATCTTCTAAGAAAGCAGCGTCTTGTTCGTTAACCATTTTAGAAAATTGTTTAATGGTTTCTTTACCAGTCATATTATAGAAAGATTTATCCCCTGCTAAAAACTTAATTTTCTCTATTTCATCGTGAACTTTAGTTTCTTCTTTATATTGACTAGACGTAGTAGTATTATCAAATAAATAATTAAAAGATAATTGGATAGAACCTAATTGCCTAACTAATCCAAGTGTATTAAATGAAGAATTACTATTCATATAAATTTCATCTGAATAATTTTTAAAAGCTCTTGAAGAGAACATTGAATTTGAAGAATAAGTATAGAAAGGTTCTATGAATGATGAAACTGGAGAATCCCAATCTCTAAAGAAAGGAGTTTGAACTGTTTCTGATGACCATTCAGAATAAATATCTTTATTTCCTATAATTTTTTCATAAGATATATCTCTAGGATTATACTTTAAAATTTCAAATGGTCTTTTAAATAAAGACATAATATTTGTTTTTCTACCCCTATATCCACTTCTATTAAGATTTAGTTTGTTATCAACTAATTCACTATCAATTCTAAAATAATCTCCATCTTTATCACTACCTACAGAATAAGTGGCATCTTGTGAAATTAAAAAGCTATAAGTATCTCCGACATTAAATGTTTTATTTAAAGTTTCCATTAACATATAAGCTTTTTTATCACCATAAATTTTAGAAAGCTTATTATAATCATCTTCAACTGTATCTAATTTATATCTTTTTCCATCACTGATAAATTCATATGGAGATATTTTTTTATCAATAGTTAAATTGATATTAGTAATGTTTTTTGCTCTATCAAATCTATCTATATAATCTCTTTCACCATATTCATTAGCATATCCTAAAGATTCATAAAAATACTGTTGTTCTTCTCTAGAAAAATTATCTAAATTATTATTTAGAATTTGTTTTGAATTTTCAAAATCTGCTGAACCAGGAGCTATCATTGATAAAATTCTAAAACGTTTAAGCTCATCATTATCAATATCTTGTGCTTTATCAAAAGTTTCACCTGGTAATATATAACTTCCAAAATCCCAAGACATATATGGATTATTACCTTTTCTAAAATAGTCCGGCATCCATTCTGGCAGATTTTGTTCTAATGGGTTGATATTTATCATACCTAAAGCATTAGGGTCGTCTACAAGCCGTCTAACAGGCTCTGTCATACCAAATAAATCTCCAAGTTGAAGTCTATCATATTTTGAATAAGCTCCAATATCTTGATCTATAGAAGATAGATTAACTTCATTTTCATATGGATTTGTAGTTCCAAATAAATTTTCAGTCGCTTTAGTTACACCATAACCAGCAATACCAGCAAAAGTTTTTAAATCTTCTGCAGCATCAAAAAATGATTTTATTAATTTATTTGGTTCATCGAATTTGATAAATTCAGGTGAAGAGGGATCATTAGGGTCATAATGAGGATTTTTAATAAGGTTTTCACTTACTCTCCATTGGTCTTCTCCAATATATTGAGTAGGTTTAATTACTTCTCCAATTGTTGCATTTATTAATCCACCAAATACAGGTAATTCTGCAAATAATTGCTCTGTCTTAGGATATAAAGCGCCATATTTTTCAAAAGCTTCTCTTTCTTCTTTATATGGGTCTAATATATACCAAGGATATTTAGTAAATAAGAAATCTTGTCTAAATAATTTTTCAATTTTATTTGAATAAATACCAGCATCTTTATTTTGAGCTATATATAAAAGATGAGGTCTATATTGTCTAAATTCTTCACCTTCTCCAGATTGACGACCTGCTGTAAACCACCATCTATTGTTTTTAATTTCTATTGGTTTACCATTAAAATAAACATCTATCATTTCTGATGGAGACATAAGTAAATCTAAAGAATTTCCAAGAGTATTGTCTATTGACCCTGGAAGTGCTGTTTCTATTTCTCTTAATAAAGGAAGAATACCAGTAGCATTTAATCCGACTTGAATACCAACTCTTCCAGCTGCAATTCCTTTTGCAGCAACTCCACTGATTCCGTTACCAATAATTGGAGTTTCATCTGGTATAAAAGCATCTGAAGCAGAATCAATAGCTATGGCTCCAGTTGCTACAGATAATAAAGGAAGATAACGATATTTAGTAAAGTTTTTAATTTGTTGAAATGCAGTTACTCCTAAATTTTTTTCTGGAATATGCTCTATTCCAATAAATTCAAGAGCATTTTGTAATTGATTAATAGCAGTCTTAGATAATAAGTTTGTATGACTATCTAAACGATTAATATCAAAATTAACAGTTCTTTCTTTTTTTACCATTATATCTTTTATTTTTTCTATATCTTCTTTACTTCTACCAGCTTCTTTCATTTTAGCTTGAATAAAGTCTTTTTTATTATGAACTCTAGTATATTTAATAGAATATGAATCTGTAGTTTTATAACTATTTTCCATTATTTTATAAATGAAATTTTTTATATTAGTAAGTATATTTTTTAAACTTATATTTTCTATATTTATTCTTTTTATCATAGAAGATGATAAAGGCTCTTCCCTGTCTACATATAACATTTTATTATATCTTTCAATATTTTCTAATAAGTTGCCTTTACGAATTGCATTAGGATTATATATTTTTTTCTTTACTCCATCTTCAAGTACTTCGTCTATTTTATTAAATGGTTTATATGATTGAGGATTTATATAATATTGATTAACATTTTTTTTAGAAAATCCAGCAATTTTAGAGCCAATATTTGTAACTTGTTTAGACAAATGAAGATTTTTATTATTAGATAAGATTTCGTTTTCAGCTAATGCTTCAAATGGATTATCTCCTAAATCAAACTTTTTCCAATTTTCATTAAGTTTTTTATAAGATTTATTAATCTCATATCCTTTGGTAATTTCATAGATATTATTTGAAATATTATCATAATTAACAATATCCTCTTTAACAAAAAATTCATCAATAAAGTTATTTTTTAAAGAATAATTTTCATGCAATTTGTTATATATGTTTTTTCTAGTTTTAGAACTAGCACCTAAAACAGAAGTAGCAAATTCTTCTAATAGTAAAATTTCTTTTAGTGTATTTTCATCCTTAAAATCTGGATCTAAAGCTAATAATTTATGTCTATATTTATGAAGAGAAGACCTAGAATCTGGAAATAATGTACTTATAGCTTTTGAATATTGCTTTTCAAAAAAATTAAAAAATAAATCATCTGAATATAATTGTTTATTTTCACTACCATTTACACCTAGTAAATCAACAAGCATTTTACGTTGTAAGTTATATTTTTCAGCATCTTTTAAACTAGTATCATTAAATAATTTTATTAAAAAATTAGATACATCAGATTCTGAAGATTTATTTTTGATTATAGATTCAATTTCTTCTAAATAATTTCTTACTTCTTCTCTAGCAGTTTTTGGATTGAAAAAAGTTTTAAAATCTAGAGAATCAAAGTTAAAAGATTTATTAAGTTTATGAGACATTAATTCATAATCTCTTCTGTTTAATTTTTCAGGTATTTTTCTATAATAATTAAAAAAATTTGCAGAATAAATACCCTCAATATAACTAAAAATTTCTTTAGCAGTTTCTTCCATTATTTCATTTTCAGCTATTAATTCTGGCATCATAAAATCATAGTTATTAACTTCAGGAACATCTTTATTCCATATTCTTCTAACTTTATTAACATAAGGTTTAGTTCTATTAGATACATTATTAATAAAAGGCTCATCTTTAAAATACCCATCTTTATAATCAGAAACAAATCTAAAATGTCCTTTTATTTTTCCATCAATTGTACTAGTATCATATCTAAAACCAAATGGATTTATATGTGTTCTTGAAACATCACTAAATATTAATTTTGTAGAACCGATAATGCCATTTTCTTTTCTATATTTTTTATAAGAATTCCATAAATTTCTATAACTCCCATCTATTTTTTGAAATTCTTTTTTAGGAGCATATGCATCATTTATAATATCCAATAATCCTTTATTGTATATCATTTTTACATTATCATCTGTATGAATATATTTAGTTACATCAACTTGTTTAACTAATTCATCATTCTTCTTAAGAAAATCTATAACTTTTGCTTCAGCTATTCTAGAACCATCTAAAAAGAAACCTTGTTTATTATAAGCGAACCCTATATAATCGTTCATAAGAATATTTTTTATTCTTGCATTTGAATTGATTAAATTAAATGGATTCCATAAATTAAATTGTTTTTCATATAATGGAAGTTTGAATGCACCAATAGCATTTTTTTCAAAAGTACCCAATGCTTTTAGAGCAGTTATAGAACCATTAAGTGTAGTTTCATCTCTAAAGTTTTTACTATCAATTTTGCTAACAATATTAGTAAAAGCAAAGTTTTTTAATAAATCTTCATATTCAAGACCAATGACGGTATCATCTTCAATTTTCATAAAACTAGTTTTACTTTTTGTAGCAGAATACATAAATTTTGATAATCTATCGTCATTTTTAAAATCTTTTAACTTTTCTCCAACTTCTCCAAAAGTTAAATATTTATCATTTTTATAATATTCATTAACTACACTTTCAAATCCATTATCTTTTAAATAATCGATAAATAATGATTCTTTATCTTCAGAAGATAAATTTTTAGATGTTTTTAAAACATCCAAAGATTGAATAAAATTATATGCTAATCTATTTAATGGTCTAGCAAAATTAGAACCATCATTGATAATTCTAGCTAAATCAACATCAATAACACCATTTTCATAGTTGGTATAATTACCAAGAACATCAGAAAAAAATGAATTATTTTCAATAGTTTGAAATTTTCTCATTTTTTTTAGTGTATCAAGTTTTTTTATGTCTGCCATATATGGTGATTGAGACGCTTTAAAAAATTTAGCATTAAAATTTTCTAATTTGTTAGTAAAAAAACCAACATCATTCTTTTTAGATTTGAAATTAAGACTATCTTCTAATTCTGAAATTATAGAATTTATTTTTATCAAAGGAATATCAGAATACATAGCCTTGTATTGTTTATAAGAAGATGTTTCTTTTAATGAATCTAAACTTTTATAAAAGCCATTGTTAAATAAGTATCCTATACCATTACTCATAGTACTAAATGTTGCAGATATAGCAGAACTAATTTGACCAGTTACAGAAATATCTTTTTGATTTTTAAATTTTGATTTTTTTAATTCAAATTCTTTTAAGAAAGTTTCAGTTGTTTTTTCTCCGAGATTTAAAAATGATAAATTAAAATTGTTAACATAAGAATCAGCTTTTTTAGCATATTGAGAAAATTTAGCATAAGTATTAATATCAGTTTTAGCTAATTCAGAAGCATATTTAAGTCCACTTGATGCACCAAACATAGTTGCTAAAACAAGTGTATCTTTACTATAATCTTCATCTTTGCTAAGAAGATATGAACCAGCAATAACTGTTCCAGCTTTTAATGCTTCAGAATTTTTTTTATTTTTAAACAACAATTTGGAACCTAGCATTAGTAAACCTGCATTTATAAATTTACTAATATAAGATTCTGATTCAAATGTATGTTGTTCTTTTTCTTGTTCTAGTTCTTCTAATTCTTCTTTTTCAATTTTTTCATCAGCCATATTTTACCTACTATAAATTATTTAGTTCTTCCAATTCTCTTTGAAAGTCCTCTTCACTTTTTTTAATCAAACGGTCACAACAATTATTAATAAAATCATTAGCTGTTTCTTCATCAAAAATTTGTTTTATTGCATCTTTTAACATATCTACAGAAAAATTATCATTAGGTAGTCCTAATTTTAATTCTAATATGAATAAAGTTAAAAGTTCATCTTCGCTTTTACTTATTAAATCTATAATTTTATATCCATAATATTGTTTTAAGATAAAAATTATAACACCAGATAATGAATTTATAAGTTTAATACTTTTGTTAGTAATTTTTATAAAATTGCTTTTATTAATAATAGTTAAATTTTTATAAACTTCATTAACCATAGTATCAGTCAATTCTTTATTGAAAGAAATCTCTTTGATTTCTTTATCAGTTAAAGTTGTATATTGTTTCAAAAAAAAGTCTGGGATTGTTTTATAAAACTCTAAAGTTTTTAATTCTACTGTTACAGGTGGATTTTTAATAGTAATATTATAATTATCAATTAATAAATTAGTCATTAAATATCTAACACTCTTATAACTTTAGTTAAGTTAGAAATATCTAGTATATTTCTATATAGAACTAATATTGTTCCAACTGCAACTTTTGATAAATCCTCTTCTTTTTGACTTGGGAATAAAACAGACTTCTCTATACAATATTTAATAAATTCTTCAGGTTTTTCATCTCTAGTACCTACATTTTTGATAAACCAATTATACTCATCAGTATATAGAGGTTTTATTAAGAAAGTCATACCGCCTTTACCTAATCTAGTTTCATTTGGAGTTGGATCCATAACTACAAATTTAGCTTCAGGATGCTCAAATTTATTTTTTAAAAAATCTTCATCTTCCATAATATTAAATTTTTTATTTCTATAATATTCAAGTAAATTTAAAAATTCTTTATGGACTTCTTCTTTTAAGAAGTCTTCTTTCCAAATTTCATATTTATCCAAACTTTTAATTTCTTCAGTAACTTCTTTATT
>NFZC01006702.1_pt1 | contig 14955 bp, 17 predicted proteins | sample 1095391 | NCBI WGS metagenome assembly NFZC01 (sample SAMN03609890, study PRJNA323583) | gut metagenome | isolation source: feces | host: Rattus norvegicus | place: Denmark: Riget | collected 2013
CAGAAAAGGAAGTGAGCGACTTTACAAGAAACTGTTCACAGGAAAGTTGAAGATTACCATATAACAAAAGACTTAAATGACAAGGGTAGTGTTCTAAATGGGTAATCCATGAAAAAGAACTGGATAAAGAGCATTTAAAGAAAGAAATCGGGGATGTAATGTGGTATGTGGCTATGTTATGTGATAGCTTTGGTTATGAACTTGATGAAATTTTACAAGCAAATAACAGAAAACCAGAAGATATTTAAACGTGAAAAAATTACCTCAAATTAAAAAACATTGTTAAAAAATTAACGAGAGTACCATAAAAGGGTGAAATAAATCACCCTTTTATTAATTTTATTCTGTAAATGTAAATAGTAATGACTGCGAACAATATATTGTTAATTGGTTTATCCTATCAACGATATCTTTTATTGTTGAGCTTTCGTTTAAATACCCTGTAATGTTGTTTGTCTTAATTCTAATAGGCATCAGATTATCAACATCGTCCACCTTGGTGTAAAACTTACCGCCACTAAATCTGATAGCACCGTATTTACTAGCATCATTATAATCTGAAAATTCTAGCCTATCAATAATTCTTCCGTAATAAGTATTTCTTCCAACTGTTAATGATGCTACGGTTGCATTATCAGAATATTGTAAGTAATCTATATTATTTGTAACACTGAACTCTAAAAAGTGTGGAATAATATTTTCACTACTTTTGTACACATATGAGTTTAAATAGCTCAATGTTCTACCAGTTAAAATGTTTCCAGAGTAAATGAAATATACAATACTATCTTTTAATGCTGAGTTGAAAGTTACAATAGAATTTTCTTTAAGACTACTCATACTCCAAAAGTACATTTGATTATTAGTTAGCCTTATAACAGTATTGAAAATTTCCGCTGAGTTATCAGTGTTAAAATGTAAAAAGCTAAAGTCATTATCAAGTACAAACCCTTTATAATTATGTATGTTGATGAAATTATTATCAATGTTAAAGTGCATATACCTCATATCTGTTTTTGTTTGCACAACATCAATAACACTTTTTATACATTCGCACCAATTTTGGTTCATGTTTATTAGCTGAACGCTTCCACTTAAAGTTAGGAATTTGTTCAAGTTCCATATATTACATTTAGTTATATTTAGTTGTGAGCCATCAATATCAATCGAAATACCATTTCTATTTCCAGGTAAGGCTTCAGTATCTTCACCACCCTCTATGATACATTCTGTAATATTGATAATACCGCAGTTATTCATCACTATGCTATAACAACCAGCACCACAATGCGACACATGCACACGTCTAAATGTGACATTAGAAATTTTATTCACTTGTAACAAATAACTATTATTTGAGTCACCCCTAAAGTAAATATCCTCAATTTCTAATTCGTGGTTAGTAGTATTTAAATCAGTGTCACCTATTATAAAACACCCATTGCCGTTACATATAACACGACTTTCATTTAGTGAATACCCCTTAATTTTAATTAGACCAAAAGGTATGGTGATAGGTTTTGTGATAACAGTAAACGCAGGTATCAGTAAAACTCTCCTAGATATTTCGTTGTTATCTAGTGTTATTAAGTTATTTACAGCATTTTGGATTGCTTCACTATCATCTGTTACACCATCACACTTAGCACCAAACTCTCTAATATTAATGTACCCGCAATGGTATTTTTGAATAGCTTCTGTTAAAAGTTTGCCAAGTTCACCGTTTTCAAACATTTCATCTAATTTTTTGTTAATTTCTTCTTGAACATCTAAATTACTAAAATAGTTATTTACATACCCCTGTAATTCCACATAAGCATTATGTAAATTAGTTACATCACCGTGTAACGTATCAACATCTTCCATTGTCTTATTAAGATAGTCAACCACTTTGCAAAGTAATTCATAATAACTTAAACTATCATCATACACCAACGGTAACACTTTTTGGCACCAGTATCTAAAAGGTCGTAAAGTCTTATAATCTCTCATCTGAGGTGTAAAATTAGCTGGTGGATTAGGTTTTATAGTTCTTTCATTATTCATATTTTTATCTCCTTTACCATAACCCGAAAAATAAATCATTAAATTCGGCAATAACCATTCTGTCAATATTAAGAAATGTATCACGGTATTCTTTCAGCATATTACTATAGCTTCCACTACCCTGTTTACCGATAACACTTTCCAAATATTCTTCTGTATTATTCACTGTGCCAGTATTACTATTACTTCCATTTTTTGTTTCTGTTCTTTCATTTTTATCGCTATATTTAACATTACCAGTATTACTACTTTCACTTGTAGCACTACCAGTATCAGTGATTTTTCTAGCATTAGTCAAATACGTTTCACTTTCAACCCCAGTAAGCGCACCTTGTGGGGTATCGCTATACAAATCTTTACTACTATTAGAATCACTACTTGTACTAGTGCTGCTTGTAGTATCATCCCTAGTTCCACTACCTGTATTTTTATCTGTGTTTGTTTCAGTGCTAGTTCCGTTTTCCGTTTTATTTTCATCAATAGTTCGATTATGAGTTCTTGTAATATTTACATCATACAATGGGTTAAATTCTAACAGTGCACTTTTGTAAAGCTGATTATAATATGGTAAAATTTCTTCCAACCTTGTATTTAACCACAGCTTCCAAATACCAACAGTTTCAGAACATATCTCCCTTAAATAATAATGTTTTAAAATCTTCTTACAAATTACACTCCTATAATTTTCATCAAAAATCTCAGCTTTTGTAGTGAAAATTTTATTCCAACTATTATTCAAAACCTCATCGACATTATCACACCCTGTAGAGTTTTCAAGTCCAGTTTTACTTTCACATATAAAACGAACCTCAGTTGTATACTTACTCATACAACACAACCTCGCTTTCTTCCTCTGTGGTATCAGTGCCTTGCCCCTCATAGATACTCATAAAATCTTCTCTATAATTGACTTCAATATTAGTGCCAAACATAGCGTTGATTTTTTCAACAGCTTCTCGCCTACTCTGCAATCTGGAATACCTACTTGAAATTGTCGCGCCCTGTGATTGTGAACTTTCAATAGTCAACATTCGTTCACGCTTCTGCGCTCCACTGTTATTAATACCCAAATATGTTAACGCTTCGTTCCAATACATTTGCTTTAAATTGTACAATTTATCACAAACGTAAGGTGCACCAGTCTGTATACATTTTAAAGAGTTCAAGTCTAGGTTTTTGTCTCCAAATATAAATGGCGAATTTCCGTCAAACTCTTTGTATAAGTTCTTTAAAGTCAACCTCTGTTGTTCTGTTCCCTGTATCAGCACTGGTGTTTTCTGTGCGTTAGCATTTACATCTATAATCCTATCCAGATTGTACAATCTTCTAGCAAACATTTTTACTTCCAAAATAGAATTAGTGTGTAAATAGTTATTCCATATAATAACGCTGTTGCTTTCTTTCAGTAATTTCTGGTAATTATTATACCCAGAATATGCTCTTCTTAGCACAGGATTTCCGTAAACATCTAACCTACCACTAGGTAAACAGTCCAGGCAAAGATTACCTATTACATCATCATTAAAATATACCATAGAACCAGTCTCAAACAAATGTAATTCCAGATATCTTTCGTCTACTGTTGGTGGTAAATTTTTCCATTCAAACATTGACACGCTTAACTCTGTCAATCTGTTTAAATACTGCATATATGTTAGATTATTTACAGTAGCACTTTCATCAAACAGCGTTTTTTCTCTTTTTCTGTTTCGCATTTATACACCTCCTTGTGGGCTATTGTCTAACCTATAATTTCCTATTTCAGACCCTTTTTTCCAGAATGTAATACCGTTGTCGTAAATACTACAAATTAAACGCATATCATCACTTGGAATACTACCAGTCACAGTACAACCTATAGTTTTAACATAATTCCAATGCGGTCTACTATTTCTGTTAGGCACTTTTAAACGTTTAGTGCTATAACCATACCTAGTAAAATAATCATCAATAATTTTAGCGTATTCATTTGTTATTGATAATCTACCACGGTAAAATTGTTGTTTTTTAGCTGACACGTTTAAAGACCCTTGTGCGTTACCTTTTATCATGTCTGCCTTAATTGACGCTTGATAATCCTGTGTAAGCAAATTTACAACTTTATCAATAGCACTTAGCGTTCCGCTTATAGCACCACCAACGCCACCCATAAGCCCACCAATACCTATACCAGCTAGTGAACTTACTACACCACTAGCCATTAGTACACTGTTTTGTGCTACCCATGCGCTATAGGTATCAACGTTCCATGAGCACAACGGATAATTTGTTAATGATATTATTTCCGTGTTTAATTCTGTTGTTCCTTTATATCCTCTTGGTCTAGCTGATACGGTTATAGGCTGCGTCACATTACAGTCAATGCTTATAACAGGTTGTAAGTCATTAAAAAATTCATAACGTAATGATAAGCTTGCACTTCCACCATTGTCAACATGATAAAAATTATATGGGTATGTGTATAATTTGTTGTTTTTTGGCTTATACCCGTCTAATTTATCGTTAGTTGTTATAGCTTTGTCTAAATGTAATTCGTTTACGGCTTTATCATTATTCACCATTTTGTTGTTTTCTGGTATTTCACCGTTTGGAAGAAAATGTTTTGGCATAACATACATACTAACAACTGATTCTGGTTTTTGCACGTATTCTTTTAATTTTTGATTAATTGCGTTAAAATTATTAATTCCATATACCCATAATGTAGCACCACCGTATATACCATCATATATTTTACCGTCAACTTCACTTCCCTCTCCATTAACGTCTACAATAGCAAGTATAACACAAATGTCGCTCATATCTTCAATCATAGGTGTATAATCATTAAAAACATATTCGCCTGTAGCTAAAGATTCTGGTGCTATATTATCACCAATGTTATCGGTTACACTGTGTTCTCTTTCAATAAAACACTGGTCTATGGTGTAATCAAAAAACCATGTTTGCATTACGTCAATTTCAAATGCAATCTGTGAGCATTCGTTGTTTAAATACTCAACAGAAGTAATAAACGCATAAAACCATTTGTTACCATATGATGTGTTTTGAAACATTATATAATTACAGTCATACAAATTATCGGATTTTATACCGACTCTAGCATAACCACGCTTAACTCTCTGGTACGTGTAATTATTCAAGTTGTATTTTTGTAACCCCATGAAATAAGAAGTCTGTGCACTGGCATTCTCAAAATATATGGTATGGTCGAATGTTTTATCTAAAGGAACATCTTTTAAAATACGAATATTTGTATTAGGTTCTATATACATATTAACCTCTTTCAAAAGTCTAGGGCAAGCTATTAACTTACCCTAGTTACTTTATTTACGCTTTATTCATAGTGACAGTATCGCCAACATTGTTAGCACTTGAAATACTTGTATCACCCTTATAGGTTTGTCCGTTCACTTCTGCCACTAACGTAATCTCGTTAGCGGCTTTACTAGCTGGAATAATAACAGCACCATATTTCTGAATTGCAATGCCGTTTGTGGTTGTGCTTTCGTCCTGTACAAAATGCACACTGTTTGGCTCAAGACTAGCGCTGTCTGTGTCAGCACTTAACGCAAACACGGTGGCGTCTTCGCTGTGGTCTTTGCTGATAATTTCAACTGTCAATGTCTCTGGTAATGTGATTGTTGCTGTGCTCTGAACGAATACAACAGCATTTGAAAACGGTGAGTAGGAAACTGTTTTCCATGTATGGTAAAAATAGTTCCAATACATACCGCTGGCAACGTACTTTTCAGTAAACTTGTTATTGTTGTCATAAACCTGGAACCAATTTTCGTCCAGTAATACCGCTTTTACGTCTTTCATCAGATTTAACTCAGCTGTTGTGATTTCTTCAATACCATCTGAATTTTCTCTGATAACATCAAATCGTTCGTTGTCAAACTCAGACCAACTATCAATAAGAAACAGTCTTCCCATGAAATCAGCTTTTTCCATGTTGAAGGCAGAAGCAAGAACTGATACGTCAAATTCTGCGTTGAATGCAGCATCCATGAAAATAACCTGTCTGTCTTTTGGTGTGTTTGTTTTAACGCCAGACTCATTATAATTTGAGGACATAAAAGGCAAAAGGTTTGATGTACCTCTAAATTTTACCGCCGCATCTGTTAAATAATTACCCTGTCCTGTAGAAATCGGGTACATTTTTCCGTGGCTGATAGCTTTAATTAACAGATACTTAAACAACAAAAATTCGTCATATTCAGCGGCGGTGTAAACCGCATCAACGATTTTTGCAATAAGACTCTGCACTCCCTCAATTGAAAGAAAAGCCTGTCGTAAGTCTTCGTCCTGTATGGTAACTGGGTACATAACACGCCAGTTCATAGTGTGGAACACACTTCTTACGTCTGGTAGTGTTCTCTGAAATTCTCTTTTTGACGCTTTTTCAACATCAAAATCAACCGCTTTTGCAATTGAAACGAAAATATCTTCTACACTTTCGCCAAACTCAAGATAACCTTTTTTCAAAATTGCGTACGGATTATTGAATGTTGCGCTCTGCATTCGTACAATTGCGATACGATTTACAAGTGCGTTGATAAACTGATTTGCAAAAGCTGGTGTGCCATAAATAATTTCACCTACTTTTGGAATGTCGGTTGTTTTTGTAACTTCTGGAACATTCTGCTGATAATCATAACTGGCGTTCTGTCTAATAACGTTAAGAATGTCCATTGTTGTTGCGTTTAATGTGCTAACAGCAACTCTTCTTGGCATTTATCATCCCTCCTTGAATAAATCTGAAAATGTTTTTTTAACTTCTGGTTCTGGGTCTGGTTCTGGGCCTGGTTCTGGGCCTGGTTCTGGGTCTGGCTCTTTACTGAAAAAACGGTTGGTATATCGTTCTCTCCAATTTTTGTCGTTTTCTTCGTATTTTGTTTTCCAGTCCTCACCGTTGCCATTTGCTTTTGTTTCTAAGTCGGTGAGCGTATCACTAACGTCTTCAAGGAATGAAATTGTTTCATCGTCTGTTTTATCTCCTACCCTTATTTTAATCGCTTCGAAAATTTCATCTTTATTTTTTACAGCCATATTATAACCCCCTATTCAACTTTTGTCCACTTGTTTTTGTCAAAGATTTCTGATAATCTTAAAGAAAGCGGATGGTCTGGCGAAATAAGAATATCACCATTTTCTGTTACCATAATTTCAAACCCAGTTTCGTGTTTGTACTTTCCTTTTGTAAATAACATTTTATCAACTCCTTTTTTCTTATAAATTGTTTCACGTTAAACATTAAAAATATCGAATCATCATATAAAGCGGCAGCTTTGTTTTTCTTTTTGATGGTAGTCCACCCCCACCGCCCCCAGCACTATAAAAACGGTACATCAGAACTGCATTGTGTAGGGCTTGTTCTTCGGTTAAATAATACATTGGCTCAGTAATCCAGTCTTTAATGCTAGTATTTTGAGCGTTAGCTTGAATAAATTCAAAAGCTTTGTTAGCAAAATCAATACGCTCGCTTAACGCTGGTATCCCAGGGCGTTCCCAGCATGTGCAAAATGCTTCTGTCAAACTTGCTATATCTGTTGAACTTGATTTTAGAAATTCATCTAAAGATGATATTCCATCAAATGTGCCCAACCAGTCGTTTTCTACAACTAGATATTGCATTTGTCCGTTAGCGTCTGTTTGACTATAGCCGTTTTCAGTCAACCATGATAACAGGTTGTCACGCCTTTCGCCATCCCACTGAAATAAACCAAAAGCACCACCACCCTGTTGTTGTAATGTTGGATTTATGTGTGACTCACGCCATGCGTTACCAGCTAAAGCTGATACAACATAAATACTTGCTCCGTAACCGCTTGCTCCACCACTCCCATACCGAAATAATCTTTGGAATGATGTTGTGTAAGTGCTTATACTTACTTGGTTAGCTAGAGGTCTATTGTCTGTGTGCGCTCCCATGAAAATACCAGAACCTTGTCCACCTTGGTAGCACATTTCTGTATGCGTTGGATTTAAACCTATGTCACCAGCTAAATATTCACCACTTGTACTTACTTCTGTGAACCCCAATGACAATAAGACTTCTGCTTCGTCATAGGTGGTAAACGCATTGTACCTTGGTGCATAATTAGGAGTTTCAAAACCACCAGCTAACAGTGCATAATTTATAAAAGAACTACAATCATAATGGGTTATACCGCCCACTGTTTGCTGGTTACGGTAATCATTGCTATACCCTACGTTTGGTGCGTTGCATGTTTCAATAGCCCACGAATAAGCTTTGTTTATATCTGGCATGTTATCCCTCTACAATATAACAGTTATACCCTTTTTCGCTTAACTCTTTTTTCAGTTTTTCAGCGTTTTTTCTGTTATGGAACGCACCTACTTGCACCTTGTAAAATTTCTTTAGGTGCGTTAATTCTGCAAAATGTGGTTTTCCGTCTGCAATGCAGACACCTTTTGCGATTGCTCTGCCTAACTCTTTTTCGTGATTGTCAATCCATTTTTCAGTGTCTTCATTGTCGTGAAATTCACATTCTAGATAAGCTGTCACACATTTTGTTGCATTAATTTCATACAAATTGTTTGTTGGCTGGATTCCTTTATCTTTCGTTGGTGTAAATCCAGCAACTTCTTTATATATGTTACACACATATCTATTATTTATTCTTGTAGGATAACAGAGTACTAAAGTACCATGACCGCCGCCAGCATTCGTGTGAATAGGAATATGTAAATCCGCTCCCCATTCATTACTTTCTTTTACTCTGTCTTTATAGGTGTTTTCTGCAGCGGATGAACCGACTTTAACTTCATAACCATTCAATTCTAAATATGCTCTCGCGTAATCCGCAATCTTGATACAATGAAAAGCTTCTGAATGTTTGCCACCAGCTACAATATTACTCCACTGGTCTGACGGTGAAAGATATACTTTCATAAAATCACTCCTTGTTAATGTCTGAAACGTGAAATAGTTCCATTAATTTTTCTGGTAAAATATCTGGATTAATTTTGCTTATATTTTCCAGAATTGATACTAATTCCGTTGTACACACATAAAGAATTATAATCGGTAAGATTGCAACATCTACATGAAAACCGATATATTTTCCTTGTGTATCAACCAGCCACGCAACAAGATAACAAATAATGAAGCCAATTTTTTTAAATAATCCGTCACGTAGTTTTGCTGATTTAATGTCTTTTGATTTTATGGCAGAAATAATGCCCGTAGCAACATCAATAGCATTGAAAATCAGCGCAATAATAACAGGGTAAAACGCCATACTTTTTTCACTCCCTTTCTTATTCGATTTAATTTTATTATAAACTAATTGTTGCAAAATGTCAATAGGTGTGATATAATTTAATAGATAAAGGAGTGAAAATTTTATGGGGGAATATTATGATGGAACTAAACTTTTATCAATGCTTGATATAAACGGAAACAAACCAGAAATATATATCTGCACTACTAATCGAACGGGTGGAAAAACAACATATTTTGGTAGACTCTGTATAAACCGCTTTTTAGATAAGGGCGAAAAGTTTGGACTATTATATAGATATAATTATGAGCTAGACGATATTGCTAATAAGTTTTACAAAGATTTAGGTAGTTTGTTCTTTCCGTCTTACAGTATGACTTCTAAACGTAGGGCAAAAGGGACGTTTCAAGAGTTATTTTTGAATGAAAAAAGTTGCGGTTATGCTTTAAGTTTAAACAATGCCGATCAAATTAAAAAATATAGCCACTTATTTTCAGATATTCAGCGCATGATTTTTGATGAATTTCAGAGCGAAACAAACCACTATTGTGATAATGAAACTAAGAAATTTATTAGTATACATACATCAATAGCCAGAGGGCAAGGTGAACAGGTTCGCTATGTTCCTGTTTATATGCTTAGTAACCCTGTTAGTATTATAAATCCCTACTATGTTGAAATGGGTATTTCTGGTAGACTTAAAGACAATACAAAGTTTTTAAGAGGGGATGGGTTTGTTCTTGAGCAAGGTTACATTGAAAGTGCAAGTATAGAACAGAAAAAAAGTGGTTTTAATAGGGCTTTTTCAAAAAATAGCTATACTGCATATAGTAGTGAGTGTGTGTATCTGAATGATAACAAGGCTTTTGTTGAAAAACCTTTAGGAAAATCAAAATACCTTTGCACTTTGAGATACAAAGGTAATGACTTTGCGTTACGTGAATATACCGAAAGAGGGCTGATTTATTGTGATGATAAAGCAGATAGTTCTTTCTTAACTAGAATATCTGTTACTACTGATGACCATAATATAAATTATGTTATGTTAAAACGTAACGATTTCTTTTTATCTAATTTACGCTATTTCTTTGAACACGGGTGCTTTCGTTTTAAAGATATGCGTTGCAAAGAAGCTGTGTTATCAGCTCTTAGTTACTAGGTATCTTCTTTTGTTTCCATTAATGAATAAACAGGAAAGCACGGTTGAAAAATACTGCCTGTTTACTTTTCGGTTTCGCTGACCGCTTTAATGGTACAAAAGTTATAGATATAAAAATAGCATGAGTAAAGAAGATTTTTTCTTCTCCTCATGCTATTTAAATTTTATCACCTCATTTCATAAGTAGTATTAACAAGTAGTACTCCACCTCTTATGCGAATCGGGCGTAACTTATCTGGCACTTTCAGTCCAACCTTAAAATCACTATAATTTCTAACAATCGGCTTGTTTTCTTTATCAAATAAAAATTCTTTTTCTTCATCACTCCAATTTTCTTTTATATCAGCTGTACCTTGCATTGATAATTCAAACAAATCTTTGCATTTTTTCGGCATACCAGCACATTTGATATTATTGTATTTCTCACTTTCTTCTAATGGTACAAGATTTTCATGTGTTACGTGTTCAATATATGTTTTCTGTCTTGTAAATATAGCTTTATCCCAACAACTTTCAAGTTTCCAACAGCAAAACTCTTTATCATCTACCTTTATTCCTTTTATTTCTTCTGGTAATAAATCGCAATGTATACTGTCTGTATCAGCATAAATAAAACCCCTTTTATTAGCACCATAGAAATTTTTTTGCGCGGCTCGTATGGTAAAGTTTCTTGAATAAGAAGTTATAGCTGAACCTATGGCGATATAACCAGGCTTCTTTTCATGTTCTACTACTTGCATAAACCCCACGGATTTATCATCTTTCACGTATGCTATCTTAAACGAAGAATCAGTACTACTAGCCATCTTCCCATATAGATTGTTTAGAAATAGCTTTGCTAATTCTCTTAATGCCCCTTTACTTTCCTTTTTTATTTTAGCGTATTTGTTAATATACTCATCAAATATACCTACCATAGAATAAAAATAACACCCATCAATAATTTCAAAATCTACTAATTCGTAGTGCTCTTTTATTAGCTGAAAATCTGTCATGGTTAAAGTTAGTTCTACTTTAGCTTGTTGTATATTTCCGTCTTTATCTATATAATACGGAAAATAATCGTCATTATCATGGTTGTACACATCACTAGTTTCTAGTGATTCTGTACCTTTATATTTTAAATCCCCCTTTACCTGTATAAATGGCAAATAGTTATCTTTTATGTAAAACCTTGTTTTTATCCTTACAAAGTAATACATATTTTCTTTTAACGCTTCATCGGGTATAAAATTTCCAGCCCAAAATTTTGGTAAGCCTATAGGATATTTATTTCCGCTTTTACTACTCATCATAGATGGATAAAGGGAATTTACGTCAGCTGTCGTTCCATTCGTTTTTATTTTGTTTTCTTTTCCTTTTACTAAATAGCACCACCCACCCCTATACGATTTTCGTAGCCAGTCACCAGCATTATCAAATTTATGTTCTTGTTTATCAATTTTAAATTCGTATAAATTCGGAAACATTTCCGCATAATCTAGTTGTATAGTTAATGATGACTTACATATTTTTTTATATTCTTCCAAACAACATGAACCTATAGTTAATTTGTTATGACCTTGTTTAAACATAATTTCTAATGCTTCTTTAACAACGAGAACGTCATTAGCTATATACTCTCTTTCCTCTTTTGTTATTTCACACCCAGCATAGCGAAAACCAGTATATTCCATATCTAATTTTTTATGCTTTGTACCAAAACTTTCTCCAATTTTTTTAACGGAAAATGGTAAAAGTTTAAGGGAATCACGTATTTCTATAAAATGATTTTTTACTTTTACTATTATAGAATACCACGTACCCCTATCAGATATAGAATATTTAAAAGTATTGTTAAGCATTTTAAACTGTTGTTTCCATTTTACATCAGTTTCTTTATCTCCCACTTTGTCATACGCTTGCTCAAATTTTTTATCAACTAGCAAATATGATAGCCAGAAAGCACCGTCAAATTTTAAGTTGTGATAATATACAACTACATTACAATTTAATGATACTAAATAATCAAAAGTTTCGGCTATGCTGTGTAGAATTGTAACTTTGTCACTGAATAACTCTACAATTGCACTAGCCCAAACTTCTGTGTTTACTTGCCCTTTGTACACAGTCGTTTCAAAATCTCCCATAAAATAACGATATTCACGCTGTTTCATTCTGGTTGCTCAAAATCCTCATTGTATTCTGATTCTAAATCTAAATCTTGTAACTGTGAGGGCATTAAACTATTACCTGTTAATATTTCTGCAAATAATCTAGTTGCTGACTGTATCGCTTCTGCTTTACTGTCCCATAATACTATAGCCAATAATTCGTCTAGTTTATCTGATTTTTCTTGTAGTCTGTTTCCAATTTCTTCCTCACCAAATAATGCTATTTGCTCATTAATTAAACTTATTAAAAAACCTTGTGAGCGTATAGTCTCTTGTAACGCTACAGGTCTACGCCTTTTTCTTCCTACCCAGCTAGTATCAACTTGTAATCTACTTACAAATTCATCTATTATATTTTTAAAAACTTCTTTTCCTTCTGACGGTAATTTATCACGGTTTTTTTCTGCATCGTCAAAAGTCCAATTTCGTCTTTGTTTCTTTCTTTCTTTTCTAGTTTTAGCGGCTTTTCTAGCACTTTGTTTTCTCTCTTCTTTTCGTCTTTTCTGTCCTTCTTCAATTTCACCGGTATATTCATCAAGATATAAAGATTTTTTATATAACTTTTCTGGTGTTAATCTCTCTAATTTTCTTACACTTGCCTTTGTTACTTTTTTAGGTCTCTGTGATATTATATTTTCTTCAAATATAAACCCACGTTTTTCTGCTCTACTAATAAATTGTTTAATTCTTTTTAATTGTTTTGAATATAACTTTTCTGCTTCTGTTTGTTTCTTTTTTGCCATATTTTTTCACCCCTTTAATAAGGGGGGGTTGCCCACCCCCCCTGTTAAATCAACTTTATCAGATTGACTCCACATCAAGAACACAATTAATAAAATCTCGTCCTGCTTTTGTTTTGCCACTAATTTTAACGACTGTAAATGGTGTGGTTTCCATTACATCGTAAATGTCACTGATTGAACGTTTAAATGTAGCTGACTGACAGCTGAACACTTTTTTCTCTGGTGTGATAATGCTTAATACTTCTACAACTTCCCCTGTTTTTTCTTTTACATCGTCAAAAGTGAGATAGCCGTCAACTGTGATTGTTTCACCGTCTGCTACATTTTTCATTGATGTAATATCGGGGGAAGCTGTCATAAGATACTTTTCAACTGGTGTAAACTCTCTTGTTGTTTTTTTAATAGTAATCATAGTTTTATTCTCCTTTAATTATTAATTTTCTGTTTCGGTTGCTGTTTCTTCTGTTTTTCCTGTTCTGTCTAACAGGGGGTGCGCAAGCTCTACAAATTCCTGTTCTGTCATACCGTAAAGCGTTTCCTCTGTTTCAGTATCTACTACATGTACTACTTTCAATGATTCGGTTTCCAAAAGAGGTTTTACCTTTTTCAGAATTGTTTCATCATCTTTGTAAGTACGTGGAATTGTAACAACCTTGTTACAAGGTTCTGCGTGTTCAATGTCCAAACACATGACATTGACTTTTGTTGTTGTGATAGTACGTGTTACCATTGGTAATCTTGCCATAGCTTTTTTCTCCTTTTTCTTTAATTATTTGTATTTTTTATGCTACTACCCTCTTGCGAGGGAATAAAAGTAAACGGAATTGCACCATTTAATGCTTCATGCGAAACAATTAATGAACACTATCATACTTTTAATTTATTGGGGTATAGGTGGGCGGATTGTTTACCGCCACACCTGTGGCAAATGTAACTTGTTATTCCTCATTACTCTTTTATATTACCATATTTTGTGATAATTGTCAATACTTTATTGCATTATTTAAAATAAAAATACTCGGATAAGATATAATCTCTATAACCTTTTATAATATCTTTTGCAACCTGTTCAGCGGTTAATCCATGGGAAATGTGAGCGGATATGTCCGATATTGTAAAATGGTAAGAATAAATTCCTACTGGTTGAATGTCTACAATCAAAATATCATTTTTTATCCAACATTTTGAATAGCCCTTAATTTTTTTGTGTAACACTTTTCTGACATTATTTGTAAAAATAGTAAACATTATTTTTTCTCCTTTTATGGTACTCTCGTTAATTTTTTAACAATGTTTTTTAATTTGAGGTAATTTTTTTTCACGTTTAAATATCTTCTGGTTTTCTGTTATTTGCTTGTAAAATTTCATCAAGTTCATAACCAAAGCTATCACATAACATAGCCACATACCACATTACATCCCCGATTTCTTTCTTTAAATGCTCTTTATCCAGTTCTTTTTCATGGATTACCCATTTAGAACACTACCCTTGTCATTTAAGTCTTTTGTTATATGGTAATCTTCAACTTTCCTGTGAACAGTTTCTTGTAAAGTCGCTCACTTCCTTTTCTGGTACTCTCGTTAATTTTTTAACAATGTTT
>NFZC01011629.1_pt1 | contig 14761 bp, 14 predicted proteins | sample 1095391 | NCBI WGS metagenome assembly NFZC01 (sample SAMN03609890, study PRJNA323583) | gut metagenome | isolation source: feces | host: Rattus norvegicus | place: Denmark: Riget | collected 2013
TAGAAAAATATTTTTTGGATAAATGTTTTGAAAATAATATAAAGATAATGAATGGATATGAAATTCCATATATATTCAATAACAAACAAAAAACTTATATTTCAGATTTTTTCTTACCAGAATATAAAATTGTATTAGAAATTAAAGGTAGTAATCGTTTTTATAAAAATGATTTAAAATCTGGAAAGTTGCAGGCGAAAAATGATGCGGCAATACAGTTTTGTAATGATAATAACTTAAGATATCGATTTGTATTAGATGAATATGTTGATAATTTTATTCTTGAACTTCTAAATGAAAGAGATAGTCAGTCTACAAGTAATGTTGTAGGAATAGGATAAAGAGCCTATTAAATTAATCCACAATTGGGCACTGTGGATGTATCTGTTCTTGAGTTGTCTGATGGTATGGCTGAAGTACTTGCATCAAATGGTGATGTATATCTTGGAGGTAAAGACTATGATGATGCTATTGTAAAGTGGGTAGTTGATGAATTCAAGAAGTCAGATGATGTTGATTTGGCAAAGGACAATATGGCTTATGCTCGTGTAGTAGAATCTGCAGAAAAAGCAAAGATTGAATTGTCAAGTTCAACACAGACAGAGATTAATCTTCCATATATTTCTATGAAAGATGGTGCACCATTGAATCTTGCTATGACACTTTCTCGTGCTAAGTTTGAATCTCTTGTAAAGAATTTGAATGATCGTACTGTTGAAAAGGCAAAGACTGCTGTAGAGAAAGCTAGTAAAAAGTATGAGGATATTGATTGTATCTTGCTTGTAGGTGGTACAACTCGTATCCCGTCATTACAAGAAGCATTAAAGAAGGAATTCAATAAGCCATTGAATCAGTCTGTAAATCCAGATGAAGCGGTTGCATTGGGTGCTGCTAAGCAAGCTGATATTCTTGCTGGTAATTCTACTGGTGACTTATTGCTTCTTGATGTTACCCCATTGTCATTAGGTATCGAAACTAAGGGAGATATGATGGCACCTATTGTTGAAGCAAATACAACAATTCCATGCCAGAAGAAGCAAGTATTCACTACATCTATGGATAATCAACCTATGGTTGAAGTAAATGTATTGCAAGGTGAACGTAAGATTGCTTCTGGTAATAAGTCTATTGGTAGATTCAGATTGGATGGAATTCCTATGGCAAAAGCTGGTGTACCACAGATTGAAGTTTGCTTTGATATTGATGCAAATGGTATCGTTACTGTTACTGCTAAGGATCTTGGTACTAATAAAGAACAGCACATTACAATCAGTAACAACACACTTACTGATGAGGAAATCAAAGCAATCAAGGAAGATGCTGAGAAGTTCAAGGAAGCTGATGAAAAGAAGACACAAGAAACTAATGACATTAATGATGCAGAACGTTACATGTTCAATACAAAAGAGATGATTGCCAATGAAGATTTTGTCAAAGCTACATCAGATGAGGATAGAGCTAAAGCACAAGAAAAACTTGATGCATTGGAATCAGTTGTTGTATTGAAGGACAAAGACCATGATAAGATCATGGAAGCTAAGAAAGAGTTGGAAGAAGTTTGGAACCCAATAGTTGAGAAATTCTATGCCGATAAGCAAAAGAGCCAAGATGGTACTGATAAGACAGAAGAAGAGAAAGGAAATGCAAAGGAAGAGAATGCGTCAAATCCTGACAATGATAAGAAAGAAGAAAAATCAGATGATGTAAAAGTAGAAGATGCTGTAGTTGAAGGTGCATAATGATTTACATCAATAACAATTTGAATGGTCGGTTGAATTAATGAAATTTGATCGACCATTTTCTATATTTAACATGTCAAAGAATATTTTATATATATGAAAAGCTTAAGTGAATATGCAGATGTCTATCAAATAGATGAAATGGCAAGAATTGGATTTCTTACTAAATCTACTCCTTGTCCTTATGAAATCTACGTAATGACAGATGATCCTGGTAAGGTACCACATTTTCATATAAGAGATTATAAGAAAGGTGGAAGATCTGGCACAGAATTTCATACATGTATTGATTTGACACAACCAAAATATTTTCATCATCCTGGTAAGCAAGACAATTTAAATAGAAAGCAATTAAAGGAATTAGTTGATTTCTTGATGTCAAAATATAAAGGAAGAAATGAAACAAATTGGCAGCATATTATAGATGCATGGAATGACAATAATTCTGATATTGAACTTAATATAGATTCAAAGATTCCAAATTATACAGATATAGAAGATAACAAATAACATGAAAGATTACTATGATATTTTAGGTGTATCTAGAGATGCATCAGAAGATGATATCAAAAGAGCATATAAGAAGATAATGCTCAAATATCATCCAGATAGAATGGGTAACAAATCTGATAAGGAAAAGAAAGAAGCTGAAGATATTGTAAAATCTGCTAATGAAGCTTATGAGACTTTATCAGATCCACAAAAGAAACAAGAATATGACAATCCAGGTTTTGGTAGTGGATTCAATCCATTTGCCGATTTCTTTGGACATGATAGGTCAAATGGACCATCTTGGCATACCGAAGATTATAGAGATTTGAGAGGTAAGAATTGTGAAGGAAAATTGAATGTTGATATTTCTGATTTCTATTTTAGAGGTATCAAGTCAGTAGCATATTTGAAGGATTTCAGATGTAATGTTTGTGATGGTGAAGGTGGTACTGGTGTTAAAGTTTGTTCACAGTGTAATGGTACTGGTATGGTAACTGAATCTAAACGACAAGGAAACATGTTCTTCCAATCTAGTCATCCATGCCCTTATTGTAATGGTAAAGGTAAGACAGTAGAACATAAGTGTGCAGCTTGTTCTGGTACTGGATTTATTGGTAAGTTGGTAAGTGAAGAAATTGACTTGTCAAGAATTCCATTGGAATATCTTTTGAAAGATGGTATCAGAATTGATGTTGGTCCACTTGGTTCTGAATCTAAATCTGTAAATGGAACAAATGGTGAACTCTATATTACTGTACAACATACTTATGACCATAATAAATATCATATTGATGATTATGGCAATGTAGAAGGTAAAGAAGATATTGATTGGAAGGATGTAATGCTAGGAGGTAAGATTGAAATCAATTTACCTGGTAATCAGAAGATGAGAATAAATCTTCCAGAATGTTCTGAAGTAGGTAAGAAACTTAGAATAAAAGGAAAGGGTATTGATGGACATGATTATACAATGGTTGTCAATCCAGTATTTCCTAAAACACTTGATAAAGAAACAAAGAAGGCAATTGAACATTTAAAAGAGAAAGGATAGAATAATGGAAGATAGTAAAGTTTTATATTACATAGATAAGGGTATAGAAAGATTACAAGAGAATTCTAGATTTCCACCAGAATCTATTATAGATAATGACAAATTTTTATCTGCTTATGCTTTTACTAATAATGATTATAGATTATTCCAACGATGGATAACAGTAATCATGGAAGTAAAAGCAATAGATACAAGTAAGTCATTCTTCATACCATGTATTCTACGTAAAGTACCAGAACGAATATTTAATGAAAGGGTAAACGATATTTGCTATGGTTCATCCACTCAATATACATTGAATGATTCATATATAGAAGACCTAGAAATTGTATTGAATGAAAAGTATTATAAGATACTAGCAGAAAACAATTTCATGAAGGCAGTATATTGTGAAAATGGAGAACTGAAAATGAGACAAAGCTATTCATTTGATACAAATATGTCTGTAGCTGCTATGAAGCTGTATCCAAGAAAATGCAATTTGGCTTTCTATCCATATTCATTCAGTATGTTTGCATATACATCAGATCGAAATACATGGAATACTGAATTGATGGATATCATTGGAGATAGAAGCTTTGAAAGTATAACGAAATTATCTAAACAATATTTTACTATCAATGATGTAAGTCTTGGAACATTCATTTCTAAATTGACTCTTAATGAAGGATATTCTAATGGAAGATCCGGAATTGGATATGAGAATACTATTATGAAATGCGTATGCAATTCTCTTTCATTAGTATTTTATGATAAGACAACATTATCAAATGAGGAAATAGAGAAAGCTGCAATTGCAATAAATGAGAATGATCCTAACTTCAATAAAGCATATACTATTGATTGTCAAGGTAAGAAAATTGAAGAAGTGGATGAATTTTTTGATAAACAAGAAAAAATAGAAGAGAAAAATAAAGAAAATAAATTAAATATTATCATAACAAATGATGAATTTTTGATTTAGATTGTTCTATATTAATAATGTTAAAACAATTAAACTTGGGCCATTACGGATTTGACAATCGATACTGAACTTCGGTTGGACGTGAGTTCGAATCTCACATGGTCCACTAAACTTGAAAGAAGACTATGGAAATTTTAGACAAGAAATTTAGTAAGTACAAAGTATTTTTTGCAGAGAAAGGTATTACATCTACTTCTGCTAATCATGTTTCTAATAAAGGTAAAGAGTTGTTGAAGTCAGAACAAGCAGTTCTTGACAATATCAATTTTGTCAATACCACAATGTCATTACTTTATGGCGGAAACTCTAAAGCAATTACAAATGGCATGAAGGCAGATGATTCTTTTGAATCTATGCATAAGACTATTGCAAAGATTGCAAATCTGAATGCTATGAGTGCATGGATTCATGAAGCAATCAAAGCAAAGACAGAGATTCTTGAGTATGTTCAGTCACTTAGTATTGACAAGTGGGCTAAGGAACAGAATATTGAACTTCCAAATGCTCCAGGTAAGGAATTCCCAATTACTGAATCTGATGTAATTGGCACATGGGATGTTGCTAAGAGAAATAAGTACTATGTTTATGAATCTTATTGTTCTCTTGTTGGTAAGTTCATTCATCCTAAGGGTGCTTTTTATGAAGCTAAAGCACAGATGAACAATGCTGTACAGAATCCAAGCAAGGTAGAAGGTTCTGGTCGTGATGCAATCATTTATTCTTATGAACCATCTATGCCAATATCTGAGGTTAATGCTGAGTATGATTGGCTGTCTACTGAACTTCGACACAAGGAAGCAGAATTCAATAAGATGAAGCAAGAGATTATTGATGCTATTACAGAAGATAAGCTTGCTAAGGCACAGAAGTTTGATGATGCATATGCAAAATATGTTGATACTATGACAAGTATTCGAAATAAGTTTGATATGTGGAAAACTAAGACTGTAAAGGAAGTTAGTGCATTGAAGATTTATCTTCCACAAGGACCTAAGCAGACTTATGATGAAATCAACAAATAAAATTAGTAGATTTGCAAGTCCGGTTTAAGATAAGCAAGTCAAATGACATCAGTTATGTGATTACTTCTGAATATATATCTTAGTAACATAGGTGAAAGCCAAAATCTATATTGGTTTTGGCTCTATATAATGAAACTGAGTATCGAGGGAATAAAGAAATTTTTTGGCCATACAATGTGTAAGCGTACACGCTATGTTGTTATGGTGTTCTAGTTCATGATCTTGCTCCTCGATACGTTCTTGCTATAGTTCTGGATATTATTGTCATGAACTGATGTCAACGGAAAGGTTAAGAAATAGTAGAAAATATTTAAATATGTTTTTGAAATTTCTTAACCTTGTTCTATATTTATTATGTATTAAAATTAATGATTATGATTATGGTTAAGACAAATTATTCAAAAGCATATACTTATACAATTATTGTAAATATCAGATTTGCAAATGGTGTTAAAGAAAAGCTTTGTCGATACACTTGCGACATCAATTTGAATCCAATCAATAAGATTATGGATAAGTTGAATGCTACATTGATTGATAAAGATGGTACACCAACAGTAGAATTTGCTAATTGGATTATTGAGAATCATCCAGAATTCAAAGTAAGTGATGTTCTTGATAAGGATTCTAAAGTATATTTTGAATTTGTTGATTCACTCCCTGCTATTAACATTTAGAATGTAGAACATTTAATAAAATAAGATCATGAGAAAGTTTGTAGTAAGTACAATAATTAATTGCAATCTATATCCAGTAATGAATGTGGTAATGACTGATGATATTCATAAGATTATGGATGATGATAGCCACCCAACAGAAAAGATGATAGAAATTCTTACGAACAAGAGCCCTTATATAGCATCTTATATCAAAAGATATAAACCAGAAAGAAAAGATATTTATTGCAATTATATTTGTATTGATGATGATTTTATACCATCACCTCATAAAATTGACTAAAATGGAAACTAAGAAATATAAGATTTGGATATTTGCATATACTAGTTGTGTTGATGAATTGATATTGCCAGATAATATGAAACTTCATCAGTTGCATAAACCATTTGATGTATGTAACATATTTTATTATGCTAAAGAAATTGATAGAGAGGTAGTCAATTATTCTTATGTTGGTGCTATGCCATATTCAAAAGAAGCTTGGAAGATTCTTCATGATAACAAACAAACTTTGAATATCAAATGCTATAATATATTTGATAATGATATTGTGGTTCATGTAGATCAAATATATCCATTGACTGATGATTTTCCAGTGACTGATAAATACCCTCATATAGGTGTTTCATATTTTGAACAAAGAAATTATGCTGATGGAAATATTGATGATTACATCAAATTTCATAATAAAAATAAGGAAAAGCATAATTATGAAAAATTAGTAGAAGATTTTTTATATCCTGTAACGAAATATGTCAAGATTCAAGGTATTGATGAGAAATTTCCACTTATGTTAGATGTTTATGAAGTAATATTGACAACTAAATTGGATAATGTTCCCTTTGAAGGATTGATACATACAAGCAAGAATATTGATAATGTATTGCCATCTGAATATAATTCAAGAGTAAAAGGAAAAAAGATAACTCAAGCACAGTATAATTTTGCTTGTGCTAAGCAAATAGGTTTAATGGGTGGATAAAACATGGGAGAGAATAAGAATATTGGAATTTGGTTTGCTGTAAATAAAGACAATAAATTATTTCTTTTTACATCAGAACCAAAACGAGTAGGTGATGGATGGTTTGGTGATTTCTTTTTGAATAGTTTGATTCATGATAACATTAAAACAATGTTAAAAGGAAGCAAATATTCATTTGATGATGAACCACAGTATTTAGAATTCAAATTAACAGTACAATAAAATGGGTAAGTTGACAGATGTAAGTGTAAAATATTTTGGACGTACTTTAGGATCATCATTAGAATCAGTCAAGAAAGCTAGTGAGTTTTATAAGAATGATCCTGGTACTATTGATGATCCTAATTCATTGGATGAGTTGTGGAAAATGGTAGAAGAATGCGAAGACACCAAAGAAGCAGCAGATAAGTTATTGGAAGATATGAATGATTGGTATGACAAGCATCTCATTGATTTCAGATCTATGCTTGGTTTCTCATTGCAACCATTATGGGGTTCAGTAGGTCTAACATTATCAACATTAATGGAAAAGAAATAAAGAAAATAACATGAAAGTACAAAAGACAAAACGATTAGTTGTTGGTGATATCCATGGTAATTATGATAAGTTCAATACTATCTATAATTTGGAAAAACCAGAAGATCCAAATACCACATTGTATGAAGTAATTACTTTAGGTGACTATTTTGATACTTTTGAAGATATTACTCCAGAACAGCAATTGGAAGGTTTTAAGAATTTGTTAGCATTGCAGAAGAAACACAATAAAGAAGAAGGTTTGTTCTATATGCTTATTGGTAATCATGATTTCCATTATCTTATTGATGGGGAAGATAAGTATAGTGGTTATAATCAAGTAACACAGTTGCTTGTAGGACAGTTGTTGAAGGATTGTGTCAAATCTAGAAAACTTAGATTTTCTTTTGTTGATATGACAAATAGAATCATTTATACCCATGCTGGTGTAACAAACAAATGGATTCATGAACGTCATAAAGTAAGTATTCCTATCAATATGATTGATGTTGATAGCTTTGAGAATTTCAAGTTTACTTATGGTTCACATTTTGATCCTTATGGAAATGATCCATTGAACGGGCCACTTTGGGTAAGACCAGAAGCATTGTTGTCTGATATGTATGAAGACTACGACCATGAAGCACAATATATGCGTACTTGGACTCAGATTGTAGGACATACCAAATGCAAGAAACCTATTATTGCATATGAAGATGGTTCAAGATGGAAACCATCAGAAGATTGGTTCACTGCTAAATTCTATGATATTGATTGTCTAGAAAAAGGATATTATATTGTAGAATGGTTAGATGAAGAAGGTTATATTACAGATAGAGAAGTTAAGCAATTAAAATAAAAAATGAGCAGAACTTAAGTTCTGCCCATTTCAGGGTATATAGAATAAAATAATTAAGCATTGTAAATTAAGCATTGTAATAAGATTTACCATATCTACCAAGTGTAACTGTTGCACTACCATTAATATAACCAGATAATGAAACTGTAACAGAAACATTCTTTATACCACGATGATCTCCATCAGATCCCATAGTAACTGAAGATACTCCAACTGTTGCAGTACTACTTGTACTAGATGCACCGGTCCAAGAATATGAAATTCCTGATGGTGTTGCAATTGTAGTCCATGTTGCATCTGCTGCTGGTTGTCCAACACAAGTAACACTTTGAGCTGTAACTGTTGCTGTTAATGTCCAATCATCAGTATCAAATGCGGTTTTATCTGAAGCTCCACTAATACTAACAAGAAGTCGATACCAAGTGGTTTCAACTAGTTGACTAACATTAATTGCATGTTTACTATATCCTTTACGGCCATCATCTATATAATTACCAACAGAATCAGTTGTCATCCAAGCAATTTCAACAGTATAAGTACCAGTACTAGTTGCTGTAAATGTTATATTACTTGTTGTTAATCTTGCCCATCCTCTTCCATTATTGTTTACGCATCTATAATATTTTGTATCAACAGTGTTAGCTGGTGGATCATATCTACCATTTGCTTCATGTTCTGTATAATGCCAAGGATCATACGGATCATCTTGATTAGTAACGGAATATTTATATTTATATTTCCATGTAACACTACCAGATGTTGATGTAGTTGTTGTTATGACATCAGGACTTGATGATTTTACACCATAATTTACTGAAATAGTCTCATCTGGTTGAAATGTCTTATCATCACCAAATAATTCGGATGATGGTGTTGCATCATCTGTGGAACTTCTACTCATTGTGTCTGAATAATCTGATACATAATCTGGACCATAAATTGAATTACTTCCGGTAGGATATGAACTATGAGAAAAATACCAATCAGGAGTTACACTAAATGCTCCGATACCATCTTCTGAAGATACGTTTGGGCTACCTGTATAATTAATTTCTGTTGTACTAACAATACAATTGTAATCATTATCTGGTGTTATAGTCCAAGATCCTCCTCTGTAATAATCAGCACCGTCATCCCCATATTGTGTTTTTGAATCTGATGTACCTTCATAAGTATTTTTATTATCATTATCATCTACAACTCTTATATATACATTATGTGTTATTGGTGAAGTAGAATTTCTATGGTAATGTCCTCTCTCATATTTATATATACCATCTTTTACATCAGTATAAGTAGTTGCTGTTAATGTAGCACTACTATCTTCAGTAACTGTACCTCTATTAGATCCAATATTAAATGATGTAGATCCAATACTAAATGATGTACTACTTTGCCAACTTCCATTATTTAATTTGTATTCATAATGATAATCTGGTGATAATGGGTAAACTGTTCCTGATATTATCGGATTTCCTCCTGATGGATTAGTACTTACTATATTAGATGTTGCTGATATAGACCAAGATTGAGATTTAGAAGCCTCACTATCTGTTGAAGGACTTCCTACACCACTAACATGAATTGTTTGTCCATCAACACTAATATTTCCAGATGGACTATATATATCAGCTGCTAAAGTTCCAGCTCCTGTAATATATCTTTGTATTGGATCATTTAATGTAAAAGAAGCAGTTGTTACATAACCATCTATAGGATATGGTGCTGATGCATCACAACTTTTTACACCAGTACCTTCTGCTTTTATATTAATAGTACCTGATATGTTAGTGCCATTTTGAGATATAGTTATAGTAGATGGGCTTGGGGTTAGTACACCATCTTGATAAGTTGTTCCAGAAAATGATATAGTACTAGATGTGGAACCTGAATTACTAGTAGTAGATGTAAATACAAGTGTATCACCATCTGTAGAACAATACCATTCACCAATTGTTGGTAAATTAGGAGCTAATGTTGCTGTAAAACTGTCATCAGAATTAGAATTATTCCATGTTTTGCTTGATTTAGAAAATGTTAAATCCTGAGTACCAGTGTTTCTCCATGACAATGTTGCATCTCCAAAAGTATGGTCTGAAGCAGATATAGCAGGAAGTTTTATAACAACATCATTAAATTTATTTAATGTCCAATATTCTTGATTTGTTGCATTATTTGCAGTATTAGATATTGTCCAAGTACGTTCAGAAACACCAGATGTAAAACCTTGGCTGAATGTGATATTTGGATCTAAATTTATAGTTACACTGCCACCTTTATAAGATACAGAAGCATCAGATGCTTTAGATATAGATACTGTACCATTAGTATATGTATTTACCCAAGGCCTGCTTATTGCTGGCATTGAAACATAAACAGATTTTGATGATGTGTTGTAATTCCATCCAGTTGTCTTTTCTGTTCCATCCCATGTTGATACATCACCTATGTTAATAGTAGGCCAACCATGTCCATATACATCATTATAAGTTGTGGTTGTCTTACTTTTTTGAGTGACTTTCCATTTCATATCAAATGATGGATTGTTCCAAGTCATTCCATTTTGTGTCAAAGTCAAAGATTGGTATGGTTGACCAGAACTAGTCTTAGGTGTAATGTTTTGCGCACAGCAATTAGTAACAGTCATATTCTGTCTTAATACACAAGAACGAGCGCTTTTATTAGTAGGAGCTGTCCAAGATACACCAGAAACAGAACCTGTTGTGGATCCACCATTAGAAATAGTAGTATTGTTCAATGATAATGAAAGAGTACCACCTACACTTGGCTTTACATCTCCTTGGTCATCAAATGTTACTTTTGTTGTATTTCCAGAGGTTGTAGAAAGATGTACCCAAGATGGATTGCTATCTATAGACCAAGTATAAGATATTCCTAATTTAGAACCAGGTTGCCATATTCTGAATGTATAAGTACTAGAACCTGTAGGTGTAGTAGAACTGTTGAATGTAGATAAGCTATATGTTACATCAACATATCTCTTATAAGAAGAGAAACCATCATCATTTGCAGTAGAAGTAGTAAATCTGTCATAACTACCATTATAACGTGCTTTAGCTTCAACTGTTATACTACCACCATCATAAGAAATAGAGTTGTAATTAGATCCATAAGTAAATACTAATGATTTAGGATAAGTAGGCAGAGTATTGTATGTAAATGAAAGATAGTTAGTATTGTTCCAAGTAGCAGAATTCTTATATGGAGTGTAAGTATAAGAATGACTTATTCTGTATTCTGACTTGTTGTTAGTTAATGTACAGAAGGTAGGAGAACTTGACTTTGCATCATCATGGTTTGATATAGAGATATTGAGTACACTATATGGATCTTCTATATTGTAGAAAGTTTGGAAAGCATCATATTTTTCTGTTACAACACGACCACCAGTTGCTTTAGTCTTACCATCACTTTTATAGTTGTCATTTGTACCATAATTGTAGCTAGCTAAATCATATCTTATGCTTGGTTCATAATGTATCTTATGTCTACGGTAACCTGCAGTAAAAGTTGTACCTTTTACAGCTAAGTTAGTTCTAGATATGACGTTGTTGTTAGAATTACTGTAAGGACTTACACCATGCTTAGTATCATCTAATCCTGTTGGTTCAACAAATCTAGAATCGGTTTTGCTTCCAAATGGATAGAAATTGAAATCTCCATCTATAGATCCTTTGGTATTCTTATTATCTGTAGCCCATTTGAAATAAGCAACATAATCATTACCAGTCTTTACTTCCCTATTTGGCTTAGTCATGTGATTAGTGGTATAGAAATAACAAGTTGTATTGTTACCTGTAAATTCTGCACCATTAGGGTGTGGAATAGGTTGAGATACATTACCAGAATTTGCTAATCCAACAATAACCCATCCTGAATCATCATAAGAATGCCCTCTTGTATTGTAGTTGTAATTTCCACTATTTGAAGTAAAATTATTTCCGTAATCTGCCATAGCGTAATTTAAATTCTTTCTATTTAGAAGTTACTGTCTTACCATCAGTTGATCCTTTATATTTCAAAGAATCTTTCTTGTAGAACAAGTCTATATGAATATCGGTTCTCCAATTATTTGTTCTGTTTTTTCTTCCTATCTGAAATTTTTCTGCCGACTCTGAATTTGCTTGATATTTTGCCCAATAGTCATCAGATCTTTTCTTGGTGCTTGCATCTATACCACTATCTTCATTATGAGTGGCTGTAGTATTTGTTGGTATATCAGAAAAATTGATACATTGATATTTCTGGACAGTGTTTTCACTGTTGTTTGCATATTCATCATTCGATAAATCTGTCCAGATAGGAATTCTTACAAATTTGAATGCTTTGGTACCATGAACCGTAGCAGTAGATGTCGATATGCTATATCTATTGTTTGTAGATTCACCTTGTGGTTTACCATTTACATTTCCTGGTTTAGTAGAATAATTGAGCAAGGTAGCAGTCAAATACTTGTTGATATCATTAGGTACTATAGAAGTGATTCCTCTGGCGACAAGCTTAGCTCCTGTAGTACCACCTATATTTGGATCTGACTCAACACCATTCCACCATATTGTCTTACCACCATTAGGACTTACCCCAAATTCTATGTAAAGCAATATTTCTCTTCTTTTTATATCCCAATTTGAATACCAATGTTCCATCACATTTGCATTAGATGGTGGATTGTTGTAATCAGTATAATCCAAATTTATAAACTTCAAGTGAGTATAATAGAGAATGTTAGGTTTTTGCCAAACTTTCAATAAAGTGAATTCTTTAGGTAAGCTGGTATCAGGTAAAGAACGTTGATTTTCTTCATTTGTAAATGGAACTGTTCTTGGATGATTTAGTTTAATTGTTCCAAAATAGGATGAAGGTTCAAAATATTCCCATCCAAAAGTTTCATTAGAAAAACCTATTAATCTGACTTCAGTATAAGCTACTTCAGGTGTATTGTTAGGACCTATAGAAAAAGAAACTGTATAGTCAGTAGCAGAACTTGCAACAGGTTGGTTTGTCCAAGTATTAGAAGACGAAGAAACTGAAGAACGTACTATATCAAGATAATGATACTGGATATAAGTACTTCCTTCTATATTATTTTGTGGATAAACCGTTTGGTGATTTATACCTTGTGAAGAATTAGAAATACCTGTAAATAAGAATGTACCTTCATTAAATACAATATTGTTATCTGTTTTAGTATATTGATAAGATGCAAGGATTGGACCAAACTTCCAAGTATAAGACAACTCTCTTGACTTCATTGCAAATGAGCCTGTTCCACCAGCAGGTTCTATTTCAAAAACCTTGCTAGGATCAAAATCAAAAGTAGATTGTTTGTTAGGATATGCTGAAGTAACAGATCCTGTTCCTATACTGAAGTCCCCCTGCAAACCACCATCATTAGGATCAGGAACAAATTGCAGGGTGTTAGCAGAACCACTAAATACCAAGTTAGACCAGTCCCAAGAAGTACCCCTGAATACAAAAGATCCAAGCTTACTATTTGTTACTATCTTTGGTAAGGATTTGCTATTACCCTGAAATACATGTCCACTTTGAAGTATTACTGGCATTTGATTTTGAAGTTCAATGTTTAGTTATATAAAAATTGAACTTGAAAGAAATTAATTCTCAATTGTGACTTTATAATTTTTTCCTCCCATTGGTCTGCATGAAACAGTTTTAGCAGAATAAACCCTATTATAATTTGGTTTTAAAGAAATTTCTCTCGTCAATGGGGTTGTTGAATTTTTACTAACTATAAAAGTAACAGAATCAATAAAAGCATTTGGATTATTTGCTGTTATTTCTACGTTTACATTTAATCTATCATTTTCTAAATATTCGTTGTTAAAAAACTGTAAAAATATTAATAATCCAGTATTTGTCCAAGCTCCAACACCAGAAATTAACTGAATCTCTTTAATTGATTCAATATCCCAAGTCCATTTTTTGCTTGGTATACCAGTAACTAGAACTCCTTTATAATTTGATAATGTCATGGGTTCACCAGTCATTTCATAAGAATATGTGGTACCTACTACTGCATCTGATGGAGGTGTATAAGTCCAATCTTTCCAAGGATGCTGATCGTCTAATTTTCCTGTTAACCCAATAGTATATTCACATTCTCCTGTACTTAATGTAGTTTTATTTGGAAATATTATAAATGATTGTCCTTTAGTTAATCCATCATCTTCATAAACTTTTTTTGATCCAGATTGAGTATAACATTTAAATTTATTTAAATTTGATAAAGAACATACTGGTTCTATTTTACTCATTATAAAATATTTAAATAGTGCTCAAGGGAAATTCTAAAAATTAGGGAAGTTCCCTCTATTCTACATAACTCTTCATGTTGCACTTTTATGACATATCATATATAAGTGTTCATTAATAATTCATAAAATTACAACGAGTCAGTAGCGATTCATTGATTTGT
>NFZC01004423.1_pt1 | contig 14622 bp, 31 predicted proteins | sample 1095391 | NCBI WGS metagenome assembly NFZC01 (sample SAMN03609890, study PRJNA323583) | gut metagenome | isolation source: feces | host: Rattus norvegicus | place: Denmark: Riget | collected 2013
AATGTCTTCAACGTATTGTTGAAATATTGGACGTTCTATAGGTTTAGGAGTTAATTGTTCTCCAGTTAAAATAGTTAATGGAATCATTTCTCCAACTTTGTTTGAAAGATCTTGTACAAAATCCACAAGCGTTTTGTCACTTACAGTGTCACTTACTGCTAAAATAATAACTTTCATTTTGATAATGTTTATTTAAATTGATACTTTAGGTTTTTTTCTAGTGGTTTTCCACATCTTTTGCATTTTACTCTCTTTTCAAGAGGTTTAATTGTTCCATTTGGTTTAAGATTACTGGACCATTTGTGTCCAAAAATCTTGCAAATTAAGCGTTTTAGTACTTTCATTACATAATTTTTAGTTTTAAAGGGTTAAACATTGTTTTTGATGACGCCTAGTCTATACCTAGGATTTTATAAATTTTACAACAGTATAGATGTTGGTTCAATCATTTCAGAATAACTACATACGTAATTCAGATACATAGGTTAAAATAATTAAGGATTTTGACTCTCACTATAGTTTATACTCGTAGGCAGAAATAACTGTCAAACTAATCTTATTGGAGTACATGGTTTTAACGTCTCGCACTATTGCAATATTGTGGATACGCACCATATAAAGCTTTACAATCCACTTTTTCTTTATTATGGTGTAAATATTGCGTAAGCCCCACATGCTTGTCATTATCTGATGACGTTAAATATAATATACACCCACGTTTCGCAACGTAGGTGTATTGGCTATAAGTATAACTTTTAGAATTTTTTAGTGCAGTACGTAGTTTAGTGGAACAGCATCTGCGTGTTTACACTGTTCCGTGGGTACGTCTGGTTTAGATTGTGTTGGTATAGTATCTGGATTTTGAAATTTTCGTAGTTTTTCAAAATCAGATCTATCTTTATCATATTCATTTTTATTGTTGATATATTCCCAAACAACTTCTTCGATTGTCCACGAAGGATGATTCAATACTATTCGAGATAATATATCTCGTGGCATTTGCCTGTATGTTGAATCAATCATGTTACGGTATATCATATCATCCTGTAGCTGTAGCATTTCACATGCAGCTTGTTCAGGAGTATAAACAAAAGTATCTACCATTACTGGTTCGATTTTCTGTTGTCTTGATTCTTTGTTAGTGCAACAAGTTGTGATTATTGCCAGACAAACAGTAAATACTGTCATAAATGCGATAAGTGCAAATCTTTTCATTTTTGATAAATGTTTTAGTTGTTAATTACTCGTTTACATTTTCTTTATTCTCTACGATGCGTTCTTTTTTAGCATCATTGTATCCTTGTAAGTAAAATGTAAAAATGCTTACAAAGAAACAAAAAATAAAATTAATCACTTTTGCTGTGTACAGGGTATCATAATTGTAATATACCCAATCTGCAACAGTTTGATTGCAGTTTTCAATAATCCATTCTGGATTAATTAAAATAATAAAGCTAAGTACAACGTAAATAGCTAAAATAAAATTTAAAAATGATTTTACCATAAATATATTTGTTTATAAATAAGTTCTATGGAAAAATTCTCTATATTCATACGCTATCACTTTTGCGACTGTAATCTTATATAGAGAATTTTATAAGGATTTTTATACTCTTACCTTATATTATTGAGTCTGTCGACAATTTTAGTTCCTCATTCAAACGTTTTACAGGCTTACCACTGTCAATGGCTGAGTTAAAATTGTTAACATAGATTAGGATCATCATAATTATCATCATTTATCCAACGATGAATTATTATAATTACGGTAATTATACCGCAAATAAGAATGAATAGTTCTTTTTCTGTCATAAGGACTAGGCTTCTCTAAGCCCAAAACGATAACAATGTTGAAGTAACTTAATTAGATATATGCGTTAATACTTGATTTATATGTTTGTTATCGGCATGATTTTTAAGTCTGCACTATTACTCTATTATTTTCTCTATAGAGATATGAGCCCCACATGCTTGTTATGGATTCTCACCATAAGGACACGTATTAGGAAATTGATAAACCTAATACGCTTAATTTTTTACAAGATTTCCCTTGGTTGGTTTTGCTAGAAGGATTACAACATACCTGTTCAATTTTCACTGTTCGATTTTTCTAGCTTTAAATCGAATCGTCTTTGATTTATCTGCACTAATATTAGACGCAAAAGTCTTTCTATAAAGCTTTTGTTCAATAATCTATTGAGTAGCTAATTCAATTGATCATATTCTACTTACAGTTATAGGTTTACTTTTGTGCGCTCGCCTAAATATAAGCCCCACAAAGTTGACGCTGATTCACACAGTGTAGATATAATTATAAATATAACACTATATTCTCACGAACGAGTGTTATAAATCGATTTTAAGTGATATAGAAAGAAGGGTTTAAATGTTCGGTAAATCCAAAGTTATCGGAGTTGCCGTATTCATGTGTGATTCTAGTTCTTTGTATATACTAGTATCAGTTGTGAATGCTACGGGTTCGTATGTATCTACTGTCATCCCGTGAACTAACATGATGTTAGTGTGTGTTGCTGTTTTAATTGCTGTGATAACAATTGTTTTCATAATCTTAATTGTTTTTGTTTTTTCTTGCTTGAACAACATTATAAAAACAGTCCATAATACTTTCTTTGTTAGATTGAAGTATTTTTGTTAAACCTTCCGATAATACTAGAATTTCACGTGTATCTAAGAACATAGCGTAATTATTATTCTTAGTTATTTGTTCTTTAGCGGAATTTAATCGGTCTAATAATCTTTTATTAGCTGAATATTCTTCTAACCAATTGTCTAATGTTTGTTCTATTGTTTCCATTTTGATAGTTATTTAATTGTTTTCTTCTACTTTATATATTGACGAATATGAAATATTATGCATTCCATTTATAATTAGTTTATCTTTTTTGAAAACTATGTTGCTTCCTACGTTAGTACAAAATACATCTGAGTTTTTTAATATTATTGAAAATAAACTGTTGTTTCTTATACAACGTTTAATTGCTTTTTTAATTTTTCTTTTTCGTAAAGATCCCATAATTTTGATAAATTTAAAGATTAATATCAAAGATTAATATTGTGGTCATACCAAATATTCTCTACGTTGGTATGACCTTTGTTTTTCCTTGTAACTATCTGTCTTTCCAGATTGTCACTTTCTCTCAAGTTGTCACCAAACTTATAAATGGGAATTGGTTTCCTGTACAGTATGTGTTTCTATATATTAACGTACCAAACATTTGCCAAAACAAACGCACGACTAGTTTAAAACTACCCTACTAGTAAGTGTGACCGTTCACATGCACCATGGACAAGTAGTGCCAACATTGTTTATACTGTATGCACCTCAGTTTTAGTAGAATAAAAAGAAATTAATCTTCCCATTCTTCTTCAGAATATTCTGGATTATATTCATCTGGTAGAATATCCCATTCTTCAAGAGCTTCTTCAGGAGTAAATCCTTCTAGCATTAGTTCTCTTACCTCTATTTCAAGGTTATGCTCTTGAGCAATTTCAATAGCTTGTTCTTCTGTTAATTCTGTTATTTCTCTCATTTTGATAATGTTTTAATTAATAAATTAGCCGATTGTTACATAATAATCTTTATTTACTTTCCATATTTGAAGACTTCTACCAAACTCATCCATTACGGTTTGTTCAATCCATTCTGGATTAGAATTCTCAATTTTAGAGTAAGTTGTAAACTTTAATTTGTTGCCATTATAAGTAAGCATGTTTGTTTAATTTTTAAAGTTAAGCTATATATTATATAATGAAGTATTTTTAAACAACATAAAATATAGCCTCCGTGGCTAAAATCTATCACTCATACCAACGCACAATCTAACGAGTTTATCAAAACAATAGCGTTTGTAGGTCGATTTTTTATACTTTCCTTAAACCATTAATGCATATTGGATATTTTATGTTGTGTTTTTGCTATTTGTATCTCATAATTTCTGCTATTCAAAACACTCAATTACAATAAGCTAAACAACGAGGTGCATTATAGCACCTCATCGTTTCACTCTTCCGCGATTTCATAGACTCCATTGGTTATACCTTTTTGCCAAGCGTTTTCCAATAATGTCTGTTCATCACCTTCTGCACATACTTCTTTCCCGTTTTCATCTATTTTAGTAAAAACAGTCAAAGTAATTTCATTGAACACACGCGGCACATCTACCATAGTAACGTAACTTTCGTTAGGTTTTACCGCTTTCCCGTCAATCATCATTGTTTTATTTGTTGTGTTGATTTTAGTTTCTTGTCGTTGTTCACAATAATATCTATCACCCACAACATCAGTATTAAAGTCACGTACAATATGAAAAGGTTTTACGGACGTTTTTCTAATAAGCTCCAAACGTATTTTTGCACCTTCTACAACACTCTTCAACATTGCATTAAATTGTGCTTCTGTTGACGGAAAAAGTGTTTTAGTGAAATTATAACTCCGTGACATACACGCCAAAGGGTTTATAAATCCGTTTTCATCTAATACGCTTGCGTTCTCATCACCTTGTTTTCCTTGTGCTTTAATAACCACATAACCAACTTCATTTTCACGCTCAACAGCGTTAACTTCTGTAATTGTACAAATCATAATTTTGAAAATTTAGTGTTTAAGAATTGAAATTTGAGAATACCGAACAGTCCACACCCATACCGGGTATTTCCTGCCGATAATAAATCTAGGGGAGTGAATTTTTGCTGGTCTACACACGCACTGGGGTACTCAAAAATTTTTTATATATTTTATATTTTTAAATTCTCAAAAAATTTTTATATATATTTTTTTCTTAAACTATGTTAAAAAACGTCTATTAAATAAGAATAAACTTTACTAAAATTTGTTAAACATTTAACATAAACAGTAACCTAATAAGACTATTATACGTTATACTGTTGTATATACAGTATACACAGTTTATAAACAGTATTAAACAGTATACTTTAGCCTTACTTTAGATAATATGAATTATTACAGAATAAAAAGTAAAGAAGACCAACAATACGGAAATTGTCTATATATAGCTAAGTTATATGAAGACTATTACTTTAATGGGAATAGAAAAGCATCTAATATAATCTTAGACGATGCACACAACAAAGTAATAGTAAAGGACGAAATAGAATATACATTAACTCCTGATGTTTACTTAGCTTTATATGATGAATTAGTTGAATATAGAAAGACATTATGGAAATAGGAATAACTTTAGTAATGTTTGTAATTACATTAGCGGTAGGTTACTTTATTGGATATGCTAACGGTAAAAATCATCTTGGATATCATGACGGATATGTTGATGGTTATACAGACGGGTATAATGATGCTATTACTAAAAATAATCCTGAAGAAGATTGATGTGGTCAGAGCTCACCCAACGTAACCCCTCTCGTCACTGTTACTTATATAAACTAGACTGAGCATTTTAAATGACAACATAGGTAAGTATTATCACTAGAGCTGAATCGTAATCGTCAGAAACAGTTATAACCGCTCTGTTGGGCTTTCAAATAAAAGCGGTATTAACCATCTAAATTTTAAACTCATGAGTAACGAAAAGAAAGAAGAAAAGCTACTGGTATTTAAAGGTAAACAATACGTAGCAGTACCAGAAGAATTAACAAAAGGTTGTCAAGGATGTGCCTTAATAAATCAAGGTTGTTATACTAATGTAAGAGCACAAGCTATTTGTAAACAAGGATTTATTTTCAAACGTAAAACAAAAGAAAATTAATTATGGAAGATAAAGTATTAGAAACAGTTGTTAACAACGTTCCATATGCTATGGAAAAAGATATATTGGTTAAGCCTTTAGCTCCAATTATGATTGAAAAAGTATTTACAGAACAAGTACCTAATGGTAAACAGGATGAAGATGGTAATAACTTATATGACGTTAAAGAAGAAAAGAAATCTGTTGAATCAGATTTTGAAAAAGGTATTGTTATTGCCCTTCCTAATGATCCTAATGTACATACTGGTGGTATTAAACTTGGTGATACAGTTATATATCCTAAAAAGTTTGCTAAAGACTTCGACCTTTACAAGGACTCAAAATTAGTAAAACCTTATGATATAGTAGCTACAGAAAAGAAGTAATTAATATTAGTTACAAGTAAGCCTCGCTAATGCGGGGCTTTTTTATTGTATAATATTAATAAATGTTAAATTTGGTAACATACTTGGATTATAGCGTTTATATGTATGTAACTTTAAAAATTAAATAATATGACATACAAAGTAATTAAAGCTTTCGATGAATTCGAAAAAGGAGATATCCTTCTTGAAAATGAAAATGGTGATTTTGAATTTAATAAAACTCACAAGGAAGATGGATATGTAGAAGAAATAACTATTACAGTAAATAAAGACTTTATTAATGAAGCTATCGAAGACGGTAACGTAATCGAAATTAAAGAAGAAGATGAGTCTTGTGATTGCTGTGATAAGCTAGAAAGAGTTAAACTGTTGGTTAACACTTTGATAGAAACATACGAAGAAGATTATAAGAATATGGTCGAAGCTTTTGAACAAGGAGATGTTCAGCCATGCGTTAAGGTAGAAGCTGAAACCGTTTATTACAATCTAACAAAAGTATTAAATCGTATTAAAGAAGCAATTAATGAATAAGCTAGTTAAAACAGTTGATAAAGACAAACTTACTCAAGAATACTTAAAAACATTAAACGGAATACTTGGACTTACTGATAGAGAATTAGAGTTACTAAATAAATTAATTGAGCTGGATGTAAACCATGATCCAGCTCAAGGAAATAAAAATGTTATTAGTGCTCAAAATCGAAAACTAATCAAAAAAGAATTAGGTATTACTCCTGATAATTTGAGTAGATATGTGAGTAAGTTTAAAGAGAAAGGTCTTTTAGTTCAAGGTAAAGCTGATGACGAAGTATTCGTACATAGAATGTTAATACCTGAAATAATAAAAGACAGAGTACAATTAACAATAATACTTAAAACAAATGGGTAAATATTTAAAATCTTATAAAGCATATCCTGCAGGAACTTTAGTCATATCTAAAGCATATGGTTTTTGGAAGAGACTGTGGTACTGGTTGAAGAAGAAACGTAGGGAATACAACACACTGTATATACTACCAAATTCAACAGGTGTAGGATTGAGTAAAGTAGAATTATTATTGAATGACTATTACTTGTTTGTTCCACTAAAACCTTACACTAGAGCTGAAATAAAGAAGTTAAATACTATCTTAAAAAGCTGTAGTACTGAAAAGGATTATCTTACTGCAATTAATGCAATACGTCCAAATACAGTAGATGTGGATGGTTCTATTGAACAGTTTAGAACAAACAAGTATTACAAAAAGATATACTTGGATACAGAACCTTTTCAAGAAATAACTAAACATGATACAAAATAAAAAGACTAATATCTATACAGTATTATCAAATAAATATAATTTACCTTATCCTGTCATAGAAGTTATCTGTAATAGTCCTTTTAAATTTGCAAAGTAGGTTATAAACGGAGATGTAGAATATAAACCGATTATGTTAGCTTACTTGTTTAAACTTAAACTAAAGAAGAAATATGAACAAAATTCCAATAGTAAAGATACGGAAACAAGGACTTGCTGAAAATACATATGCATCTGGAGATAATGTTTGGTCTGCATCTAATTTAATACAATGGTGTAAAGAAAAGAAGTATCCTGTTTTTGATTTACCTTTAGCTGGTATTGATTTAAGTTATATTCCTTGGTCCAATTTAAATTCGGTAAAGAATATAGCTAGTCATTTTAAACGAGTACAATCAGCAAATTTAGAATATCCTGTTATACTTGATGATTATGGATATATTGCAGATGGATGGCATAGAATAGTAAAGGCTTTAGTAGAAGGTAAAAGAACTATAAAAGCAATAAGAATACAAGATATGCCTGAACCAGATAGTGTAAATGATAACAATAAAAATGACTAAAATAATAAAGTATGAGATTAATAAAGCCTAATTTAGAAATACTAGAACAACAACCAGGATTAGATGGAATATATAAACAGATTGAATTGGCTGGCAGAACATGTTACAAGTCAGAGGATAAGATTACCGAAGATAGTGCGAAAGCTTTTGTTGATAGAATGATAGCTAGTGGTCATGGAGCTATGCTCGAACACGGTACTGTTTACTTAATGTTAGCAAACGTAACTAGAGGTAATTTGACAGAGAAAGAATACAATTCTAAATTAAACAAGTTAGTTGAAACTATTATCAAATATGAAAAGAATCCTTATTCTAGGATAAAACATGATATTGCTAATGGAATGCATTATATAACAACTAACTATCGAGTACTTGTTGAAAACAATTGGTTAGACGATTTGCAATATATCTGTGAACCAACTGAATATCATGAAAAGCGTATTACTGTTAAATGGACTTGTGATAGAGGTATCTCTCATGAATTTGTAAGACATCGCGTATTTAGTTTTGCAATGGAATCTACTAGATATTGTAATTATAGTAAGGATAAATTCGGTAATGAGCTCACTTTTATAATACCAACATGGTATGCAGAAGATCCTAAAAACGACAAAGAATGTTGCATGAATTCAGAGTTTGAATTAACTTGTGAAGAATGTGAAAAGTCTTATCTTAGAGTATTAAGCTGGGGAGGTAAACCACAAGAAGCTAGACAATACCTACCATTCTCTCTTAAAACAGAACTAGTAATGACAGGCTTTGAATCAGATTGGAAACATTTCTTTTCACTACGTAGTCCTAAAGCTGGAGCTATAGGAGTACACCCAGATGCTGCTTACTTAGCTGATATGCTGTATGACAAATTGAATAATAAATAGTCTATTGTTCATATTAATGTTGATGGAATAGCTTTATACATGCATGAAGATGAGCACGAAAAATGGAAAAAGTTCGAACAAGATATGGAAGAAAAGTTTATTAATACTATAAAACTTAAGTAATATGCAACAGTTCATAGAAGAATGTCTAAAACCAATATATCAATTTCAATGGTTGAAGACAATACCAATTGATTTCGAATTGCAACAGAATATAGTATTCATGGTAGCTTACTTTGATAAAAGACTATTTTGATATGACACACGAAGAATCTAAGAATCTGTGGAAACTTGAAAAAATGAGTTTTCAAGAAAATTCAGAGATATATCCAGAATACGTAGAATTAATTGAAGTAATAGAACCTCTTATAGAATCAGGTGAATTACTTTATGATGAGTTTACTAATGATTTTGCAGATATGTTTATGACAACTTTAAATCCATCTACTAATGATGATACTGTTGAAGAAAGAAAAAGAATTGTTAGTACAACCATTAAAAACATGATTGACAAGTATAAGGAATATGGAAAACAAGAACCAATCAGTAAAGAATGATTATAAAGACCATAAGCTACGTTGGGATTTACTTCCTCTAGCTGAGATAGAAGATATAGTAAGAGTATATACAGCTGGTGCAGATAAGTATGGTCCCAACATGTGGCAAGATCTTCCAGATGGATACAACAGATATAAAGGAGCAATGTTAAGACATCTTATGGAATATGAAAAAGGTAATACAGTTGATGAAGAAACAGGATGTCTACATCTGGCACAGGTTGCATGGAATGCAATAGCAATGCTTTACTGTAGTAAACATAATACTGAAAACTAGTTGTTAAAGGCTTTGAATAAGCGAATAGAAGAGAAAATAAATAATTGTAATAAACTATTAGACGATATTGAAAATGGAACAGCTTAAATTTAAAAAACTAGATTATATTATTACTAAAGAAGATGGTACAGTAGAAACAATTAAATCAGAAGGTAAACTTCCAACTAGAGCAACTAAAGGTGATGCTGGATTAGATTTGTATTCTACTAGAATTACACAGGAAACAGACAATAGTGGTAAGATAGTACTAGTATATCATACTGATATTGCAGTAGAAATTCCAGAAGGATATGTTGGTTTTCTTATGATGAAATCAAGTGTATCAAAGCGTTCAGTAATACTTACTAACTGTGTAGGTGTAATAGACTCTGGTTATAGAGGTGAAATAATGGCTAAGTTCAAAGTAACAACAGATGCAGTACCTACAATCTATGCTCTTGGAGAAGCATTTGCACAGCTTGTAATTCTTCCATGTTCTATACTTGAACCAACATTCGTTGAAGAACTTAGTGAAGCAGAAAGAGGTGAACAAAGTTTTGGACAAGCTGATGAAAACAAAAGCAATGAATAATAAGTATTCTAAGATAGAATTAATCGAGTTGATTAAAAAATATCAATAGATTATATATCTGTATAATCAGTATCCTAACTATACGAATAAAGAATGCAGTTATACAGAAGCATATATGTTACTTGAAGAATATAATGAAGAATATTGTAAACTATTAAAATAAAGAAATTATGGTAAAGTATTTTGATATAGAAGGCAGTAGCACACTTATGAAGTTTAATAAAGAAACTGAAGAGATGGCAGGGTTGATTAATTTGTCTGCAAATATTGATTGGATATGGCTTGCCGATGAAGATGGTGAACTGAATGGACAAGAAGTAAAGGCTGGTGATGTTGTAATAAGAATGTTCGGAATCGGTAGAGGTAGATATAGCAATAAGGAAGTATATGTAATAAAAGATGAAAATCTGAAAAACTATTATAAACGTTGTTATGACTACTATAATGAGACACCTAAAAAAGAACTATGCGACGCTTCTTGTGAAGACTGTTGTTGTGATAAAGCATATTTATGAAATTATTTGATATAGTAGGAGATAAAGTAGTTGTCCACGCTGAAATGTGGGCACTACCTCCTTTCCAAAAATACTGGGAATCTACTAAAGATAAAAAACATGCCAACGATGTTGCAACATTTATCATACTTTGTGATTACTGGAATAGTCCATATGTAAAGAGTATGACTCCAGATGTAAGAGAGAAGAGACTTAAACTAAGTAAATTCGGAGATGAAAACTATCAGCTTACTTTAGATGAACAGCTGTGTAGAGATGAATATAAAGCTCTTATCAATACTCGTTTACTTAAGATGTTAAACTCAATGAATAATAAACTTGATACTATCAGTGATTATTATGAAAATTCTCTTGAAGAAGAACTTGATGAAACTAAGATACAGAAACTATTGGCAGGTTTTGAAAAAGTAAAAGGAACAGTACAAACAATAGATTTCCTTGAAAAGGCTGTTAAAGCTGAAGAGATGGATAATACTAAAGTAAGAGGTAATACACAGATTAATCCATATGAATTGGATAAATAATACAACGCATCAGAACATAATCTAACTATTACCGTTTTAATAATAACTAATTTAAAAATAAAGAAACTATGAAGAAGAATACAGAATATATTTTGGATTTGACAAACTGTTATACTAACGAAGCAATTATGGCTGCAATTGAAGCTGATTTGAATGCACGTAAGCAGCTAGGTTACCCTAAGAAGAAATCATTGCTTAGACGTATATTCGGTCTTTAAAAATAATATCCGCTTTACTCTTTGTGCGGTTCGAGAACAAAGATATTTAAGTAAATTTCTCATGAACGTTGTTGAAAGTCTTTACGGAGCAGACTTTAAAGAACTCCGAATACGCGGTGTGATGTACGATGGCATGGACTGTCTCTAAAACAGTGTGGCTTCTGAAGCCGACCGGGTGGGTTTGACTCCTACCACCGCGACTGTTAAAAAAGTTATAAGTTATCAAAGCTTTTTATTGTGCAAATTTGATTGGATTAAAAGAATAAATATTCACAAAGAACTCCCTTCCTTTACTGGTTGGGAGTTTTTTAATATTACGTAATAAATATGGTCGACTTTAATAAAAAAATAATTAATTCTAACAAATTAGAAAATTATATAATTCCAATAAACTTAAACAATTATGATACGGTAGATTGGAGATTTACTGGAATATATAAAATAACTAATAAAATAAATGGAAAAGTATATATAGGACAAGCTTTAGATATTCGTAAACGAATTCAATAGCATGCTTCTGCTTTTTCACGAAAAGATAACAAACGTTTGTACAAAGCTATCGAAAAATATGGAATAGATAACTTTGAAGTATGTGTATTAGTAGTAATAAATTTATTTGGTAAAACTCAAGATGAAATAAAGAAAGAATTAAATGCTCAAGAAATATTTTATATAAGTCTATACGACTCTTATAATCAAGGATACAACGCTACACCTGGTGGAGATTCTGGTAGATTAGGTTTTAAACACAGTGAAGAAACGATAGAAAAGATAAAAAAAGCACATCTGAATTATAAACCTAAACGAGCTTTTGATGTAAGTAAGAAAACATACTGTTATGACTTAAAGAATAAAGTTTTTATAGAAGGTGATAGTATTGCAGATATGTGTCATAAAACACAAGCAGATTATAGAAGTATTGGACAAATATGCAACAATATGAATTATAAGAAAGGTGGTAGATTTATATCTAAACGAAGATATCTCTTTTCATTTGATAAAAATGATTTAATAGAAAGAATAAATTATTATTATACAAAAACAAATACATAGTACTATGGTTGATTTTAACAAAAAGATTAAAAATAGTTCAAAATTCAGAGAGCCAGCTATCACATTTGAATAGACTGGCTAGTATTGTAAGTATAGCGTTGGAACAAGTGAATACTATCAATACTGGGATGAACAAAAGAGAAGGTGTATAGAAGGATACACTGCAGAAGATGGAGATTGGATTAGTGGATATAATTACTTCTATCTAAATTTCTGTCCTATTAATAGGTCTGTAAATAAGAAGGTAAAAGACAGATACGGTAAAGAGAAAATCGTAGCTGTTCAGGAAGTCGCATTCCCTGATTTTTGGGATTACGACTATTATTATTTTAGCACTATACAAGATGCTTAGGATGAAGGTAAACACTTATGTGTATTGAAAAGTAGACGTAAAGGATACTCATATAAAGGAGGTTCTATGTTATGTCGTAACTATTACTTAATTCCTAACTCTAAATCATATGTGTACGCATCAAATAAACAGTATCTTACTGATGATGGTATTCTTACTAAGTCTTGGGATTATATGGACTTTATAGATAAGAATACAGCGTGGGGAAAGAAACGCTCAGTAAATACATCTATGCGTAAACGTTCTGGTTTCTATACTAAAGATGAATTTGGTAATGAAGTAGAAATGGGTTATAAATCAGAGATTATTGGTGTTACTTTGAAAGATAATCCTGATGTAGTCCGTGGTAAGAAAGCCAATCTAATTCTATTTGAAGAAGCTGGTTCATTTAAAGAACTAAGTGCAGCATGGCAGATTGCTAGACCTTCTGTAGAAGTAGACGGTAAAGCATTTGGTACAATGATTGCATTCGGTACAGGTGGTGATGAAGATTCTAACTTTGCTACTCTAAAAGATATGTTCTATAACCCTAAAGGATATAATTGTTTAGAGATACCTAATATATGGGATGAGAATGTAAGTAATACAAACTGTGGATTCTTTATACCATAGTATACTAATATGGATATACGAGATGATAAAGGTAATCGTCTATATATGGATGAAGATGGCAATACTATACGTAAGCAATCTATAGACTTTGTATTATCTCAAAGAAGAGAAGTAATAGAGAATGCAACTAACTCAGTTACTGTAGATAGGTACACCGCTGAACGGTGTATAACTCCAGCGGAAGCATGTTTGGAGTTTAATGGTAATATATTCCCTAAGAAAGAACTACAAGAGCATTTAGCTAGGATACGTACTAATAAATCATTACAGAATCATAAATAGGTAGGAGATTTAGTATTTGATGAGAATGGTTAGATAAAATGGATACCTAAGAAAACAGGAGATATAATACACTATCCATTAAATAAAGATGATGATCCTACTGGGTCTATAGTTATATGGGAACATCCTATGAAAGATGCTCCAGTTGGTTTATACATACTTGGTGTAGACCCTTATGACCATGACCAATCAGGAACAAATTCATTAGGTTCTACTTTTGTCTATAAACGTTTTCAAGGTTTTGAATCATACTATGATATAATAGTTGCAGAATATACTGGTAGACCAGCATCAGCTGAAGAATACTATGAGAATCTTCGTAAATTAGCAATATACTATAATGGTAGAATAATGTATGAAAATGAACGTAAAGGTTTATTTCCTTACTTCACTGCAAAGCATTGTGATTACTTACTAGCTGATTAGCCAGATATAATCAGTGATGTAGTCGGTAATTCTAAAGTACAACGTAAGAAAGGTTGTCATATGAATAAACAGATTAAACAATGGGGTGAAGGTCTTATTAAGGATTGGCTAAATGAAGAACAATCTCCAGGCAAGAAGAACTTATACAACATTCTTTCCGAACCGCTATTACAGGAATTGATAGGCTATAATGATACAGGAAACTTCGATAGGGTCATGGCGTTGATGCAGGTAATGATATATAGAGAATAGCTATATAATGTCAAAGTAAAAGAGAAAGAAAAAGATAATAAAAATCGCTTGCTATTCGATGGACCAATATTTGCGCAAGATTGGTTTGATGATAAACCGATATAGTCTAGCGATGATAATGTATATACATTTTAA
>NFZC01008942.1_pt1 | contig 14517 bp, 17 predicted proteins | sample 1095391 | NCBI WGS metagenome assembly NFZC01 (sample SAMN03609890, study PRJNA323583) | gut metagenome | isolation source: feces | host: Rattus norvegicus | place: Denmark: Riget | collected 2013
ATCTGGGTCATTTACTATGTTCATCGCACCAAGAATTGAATTGTCTAAAGTTCTTGCCGGATCAAGTGCAAGACATATTTTAGAGTTTGGCCTATAAGATAGTTGAGGCAAATAGAATGTTTCATTTCTTCTAATTGTCCCCCATTTTATAATCTGATTTACTCCGCCGTCTCGTGTTGGCTCATTATAATACATTTGTATTTAGCTAAATATTCTTGAATGATATTTTCTATATTTTTAAATTCTGTATATTTTATTCTTAATAATTTTATATTATTTTTATTACAATATTCATTTTTAATTAAATCATTTTGTTGTGTGCATTCATAACAAGATATAGCATCCTTGTCAGAACATCCATTAAACTTTACAGGAAAATAATGTTGCTCACCGTCATATTCTATACACAGATTTAAATTTTCTATATAAAAATCAAAAGGAAGAGGTCTGATATTTTTACAATCATCAAATCTATATTGATATTTAAAATCAATATTTAAATCCGTTAAAACTTTTCTAATTAATCTTTCTCCATGTGATAAATGACATTTTGGACATCCAGTTCCTCGTAATAAATTAAGAGGCAGAGCGTGCCATTCATATCCGTCTATTTTACATTTACACAAAATTTTAGTTGTGCTATTTATATATTTCCCTAGAACTATAATATCAGGATTAACTTTCTCCAATTCTTTTATAAAATGTTCTTGTGTTTTTCTTCGAATATCTGATCTTTTCTTTATTGCACATCTAGGACAACCTTTTCTTGCCAGTAAATTACTAGCTGTGGTTTCCCATTCATTGCCACATATTTCGCAAAAACATTTCATAACAGTTTTGTTGTCTATATAATTATTTAAAATTTTTATTGTTGGAGATATTTTATGAATTTCAGAAATAAAATCATCATGAGATTTTCTTAGATTTATAATTGACTTGTTGATTGAACATTTATGACAACCATGCCCTTTTAACAAATTTTCAGGAAAAGCTTCCCACTCATTTCCATCTACCAAACACTTACATCTTACTTTGTGTTTCATATCGATATAAGATGATAATAATTCAATATTGCTATTTATATTGCTCATTCGTTGATGGAATTCTTCTGGTGATAATTTTAATGTTCCACCACATTTAGGACACCCTTTACCAATAAGAATTGCTTTAGGGGTTGTTTTCCATTCATATCCATCTTTTAAACATCTGCATTTAAGCTTTGTTGTATTGTTTACATATGTTTCCAAGATTTCAAATCTATCCTTTATAATTGGAGTAGCTTCTTTTATAAATTCTTCATGCGTTTTTCTTCTTGGCATAAATTCCTCTCTAAAAATTTATCATTCAAAAATATTATTGTCTGGTCGCAACACCATGCTGGGTATTATAATATACCCCTTATATTTTCATATAAGATTAGACTATATCTTCATCCTTTCGGATGCTCACCGCTTCGAGAAATCATTCACTTATTTCCCTACTCCGAGACAAATCGGATAGTCGTTGAACCTTCCTCTGTTCGAGGCTTGGCTGCTGATTGCCCATTAAAAAAGAGCAGGGGATTTAACCTCGCTCTCATACAAATAATTTTTTCTGTTTTCACAACCGTCACGCTTGAGTATATTTCATCTCTGCGTTGTGGTTTATTTGTCTTTAGGGGTTTTCAGCAATTCAATGAGAGTACATACTGTTTTCACAATATGCAGAACGGTAACTAATTTTTAAATTAATTGTTATTCTCTTAATGCTTTAATCTTGTTAGATTTCATTGCAGCATCAACTTTATCTTGTGTCAGAAGTGGTGTATATGGCTTTCCATTCATAAAAGTTTTTATTGCAGTGTCGCAAATCATATCTGCTACAAAATAATCTCTATCGCCAGCTAACATTTTCTTGGCAAAGTTTTTATAATGCTTATAAAACATTTTTGTCATATCATCTTGTGATGAAGCGTATACAAGTTGGGTTGGACATTTTCTTTTTAATGTATCTGGATTAAAATTCTCATCAGTAGATGTTACAAAATCAGTATTTTGTGTTGCAAATGCTTCACATACTGCAATAAGTTCATCACTACAAAATGCTGCTTCATCAAAAAATACTAAGGTCGCACGGCGGGATCTGACATTATCCGGTTTACTATTTAATGTTTCTATAGTGCTACCATTATAAAATTCCACAACAAACCCAGAGGCAGGATGGCTGAATCCAGTTTTATTGTTTGGACTCTTAATGGTTTCTTTTTCTACAATATCTTTTAACGATTTGATTGAAGCTGCAGTTTTTCCTATCCTTAAAACAATCTCTTCGATTTTAGAGAATGTCTCTTTCGACTGATCTCCAACAGAAGAAACTATATAAATAGCCTGATTCTCATATAAGATTGCTTTTAAAACCATAAAAATAGCACCGAGAAATGATTTTCCGAAGTTACGACTACAACACCAAAGAACATGTGGCTTATTCCAACTTTGTTGTAAAATATATTTTTGAGAATCAATTAATCTAATTCCCAATAAATCTTCACAAGCAATACAAGGATTTCTGCGATAATAAGCGATAGATTCTGCATCTAATTCACAAATTCTTCTTTTTCTTTCAGACATTAGTTTATGAAGTGCCATTTTTATTCACCTCATCTAGCAACTTATCTCTTTCCACTAAAAGAAGTCGTACTTGTTCTTTTTTATCATCCAATTCCTTATATAAATCTTCAATTAATTTCAATTGATTTTCATATATCTCTTTTTTATCGTTTTCATCAAACAAGCAATGGTCTAACAAAGCTTTCTGTGAAATAGAAGTAGCCCATTGACTTCCCTCGCTTCTTAATTGATCATAATAATCAGCCTCGGCACGTTCAAAACCTTTTTCTCTTAAATCACGCATGAGATATGTAAGAGTGGATTTACCAACATCTTTATTAGATCTATTTTTTACTGAAATCTCATTTTCCTTTGCGATTTTATCATTTGACTCTACTAAAGATTTTTTGATATTGTTAAGAGTTTTTATATCTGTTGCATTAATAATAGGATCTAAGTTTGCTATTTTTACGTTACACTGTTGTATTTGTTTATTGTTATCTACGATTTGAAGAATTTGAGAAAGTTTATAAGCATCTTCTACAGTATCTTCATCCTCCAAATATGGAGCTAACTGATTAAACAAAAACCGCCTATCTTCTTCTGGATAATCCTGGAATGGATCGTATCCAACAACCTCAATTGCATAATCTCTATTTTGAGAATCTTGTTTAGACCAATGCACTTCTTTTTCTTTTTCGTAATCCTCTTGTCTTTTACCAACCTCTTCATTCAAGATGGATTGAGAAAAATCTTGATACTGATATTGACGATTGTTCAACTGTCGTAGATATAAACCCATACTAAAGTTGTTATTGTTTTTTAAAATTGAGTCATATAATGAATAATAATATGGAACATCTAATTTGTAGCACATAAAAATACATGCATAATTCGTTCCATATTTTCTTTCGTAATTTTCAAACATTTCTTTTACACATTTTATACATAGTGAAACATATCTTGAATTTTTTTCAAAAGACTCAGACCACGGAGATTTGTAAAATTTATTTACCGGATTTTCCCATGTTGCTCCACAACGAAGACATCTATATTCATGAGAATCATCAAATGTATCAGAAGGGTCAACAGTCTTACTTTTCCTTGCCAATATAAACACCTCCTTAATTTTTAAAACTCTGCACACGGGATTCAAATCTACAGCCAATAATTACCAATGATTGTAAACTACCCACTTCCTCACCACTCAGACATACATCATAAAAATGACGGCTCTGGGACTCGAACCCAAATTATCAGCGTGAAAGGCTGATGTCCTATACCAGTTAGACTAGGACACCAAAAGTAAAAGGCAGCTTTCCGAGGAAAACTGCCTTTCAACCGTAATTAGTACGGTTCTCTCTATATTAAAAAGCAATGCAATTAAGTTGTATTTTGTAAACGCAAGTGATAATAGTTGCAAAATTAAACAAATGCCTCATCAGCATCTTCGGAATCTTCACGAATTACATACATCTGAGTCGTTTCACTCGATTCATGTCCCAACAGTTTTTGTGCCGTCTCTAATGAACGATGGTCGTATAATACAAGATTCGTTGCACGAGATCTTCTAAACCCGTGTGGCGTAAGTCTCCTCCCGACTATTTCAGAGAATTCTCCTATGCACCAATCATTAAATATATTTTCTCCAACCTGTCGTGTATCACCATTTTTCTGTTTTACTACAAACATATAAGGGCAATTATCTTCGCCACGAATTTCAAGCCATTTTTTCAACGCTTGCATAACATCTTCTCCGAATTGAAGTTTACGAATTTTGCCCTGCGTACTACGACCTTTACAACGAATATCATGAGTCTTATACGAAACTGATTCTACGGTTTGCTTTATACCATTTTCATCTACAATTTCAATCATTTTTCGTTTTGGCTCATAATCAACAACTTCCTTTAATAGTTGTCTACTTTCAGCCCGGCGACAACCGGTCGAATAAGTGAACTTGATATATGCAATCTTTTGCCATTCTTCACGTTTTGCTAATTCATCACATAAATATTGAACCTCTTCCGGGGTTAAAGGTTCTTTTTGGAATACATTTCCGGTTTTAGGTATTTGTATCTCAGATGTAACAAAATTTCTAAACATCGGGTATTCATCTTCATAAAAGTTCTCTATAAACTTGTTTAAGCTGCTAACAGCAGACTTTTTAAACTTAATTCCAGATTCAGAAACCCCTCTTTTTACTAGCCAATTTATATATCTCAAAAATTCTTTCTTCTTAATATCAATACATTTTTTGTCCTGTAAATTATTTTTACACCAAACGAAAAATATTCTTAATGCTGATCTATATGCATTTACACTCCTATTAGATAAATGTGTTTGATTGTCAAGAAAATCATCTACGATAAATCTATTAAATTCATTCACTTCATGCCACATTTCTTCAGTGATTTCTTCTGATCTATTAGCTATCTTTCCATCCATTTATTCACTTCCTTCGATTAACTTTTTAACATAATAGGAGAGAAGGGCGAATGAGATTATATTTATCCAAAAGGTAGCTACTCCTTTTGTATCTCTCCTGGAATTCTAATATTAGCCACAACACAAATATCAGATATACATATTTATTTTCCATTTCAATAATAAAAAGACTTGTAAGCTGTGACACTTACAAGTCCTAAATCTTAATTATATTCTTACAACCGTCTATGTCTGAAAATGCTAAACGCATCCATTTCTTCTAAAAACGATTCTCGTACTCTGTCAATAATTTCTTCCAATTCATCAACACCAATATTCGTTCTTATTGTAATAGAATGTGTTCCGTCAGCTTCATTATCGTTTGATCCGCAACAAACGCAACAATTGCATTCATCATCAGGAGTTCCAATCTCTAAATCATCTTCAAGACTGTCATCTACAATTTCAAAGCAATAAATCTTATCACTTTTTACATAAGATAAGCACTTGGAATTTGCATTATTTGATATATAAATAATAGTTCCATCAACATTAGAATATTCACCATCTCGCTTGTATTTTTCACACCAGATACCTAAATTAGATAAAGTAATTACATATTCACCATCATATAAATCATAATCCGGTGAACTAACATTAATCTCTCCAATATCCATTCCATAACGAATGAACTCAGCAACCAAATCGGCAACTTCTGAAGCAGATGCGATAATAGAAATGTCTTCGTAATTGATTAAGTCCAACTCATCAAGCTTACACATAACATAAGAAACAAAGCATTCAACGTCCTCAAAATACAAAGTCTTAATATCTTTCATAAAACACCCCTCAATTATGCATTTACAAAATCTTTAAATGCTTTTGCTGGTTTAAATTTCGGTGATTTAGAAGCCGGAATCTCAATCTCCATTCCTGTTTTTGGATTCCTACCCATACGAGCTGCACGCTCCACGACTTCAAATGTACCAAATCCTGAAATTGAAACTTTTCCATTTTTAACGGAATCCATAACCGCATCTACAAAAGTATCTACGATAACTGTTACGTCCTTCTGTGTCATTCCTGTGTTTTCTGCAACTTTCTTAATAATATCTTTTTTATTCATATAATTAAACTTACTCCTTAATATTTAAAATTTTATACTCATTACCAACTATAATAGTATAAGTGAAGAACCATATTAATTTTCGTGTTTGTATTCTCAGTTTCCACGGATTTTCAGTTGGAATTTTGTATTATACAGAGCGGCATATATCACCACTCCGTTCTATCAAAGCAGACCACCCCATAGAAGGATAGCCCTGTTATTTGACAGATATATTGTCTTAATTTAATTGTCTGTCTGCGAGCATTGGCGTAAGCCCACGCTAACAATACGCCACTGTAGCGCACAGATGGATCAGACTTTCGTTAGTTTGCTTTCAATTCTAAGTAGCTGACGATCTTTTCTATCTGATGATTTATTCTTTAGCATCATCAGTTACGATAACACCAACTTTCTCCATAAATTCTGTTTCTGCATTCAGAACAGATGCTATAACTTCTTTCTCCAATTTAGTTTTATTTACGATGTAATTTAAACAATCTTCAAAATCTAAAACTGGATAATCATTATTTTCATTCATTATATTCAACCTCTAATTCAAGATAATCTTATATGTCTCTGTGTGACCATATAATTTAAATTGCATTTTTAAATAGCATTACTATAACAAAAATAATAGCCTTTTGCAGATTTTAATTTACCATTTAAACACTGTGATATTCCGCTTTCACTTATATTATATAAATTTGCTATTTCATTTTGAGAAGTATATACTCCCATAAGAGTATGCTCTTTATTATAGACTTTTATATAATCCTTTTCGTGAAGTTGATCTATAAGCTTTTCATCAATAGTATTGTTAAAACTCCATAACATATCTTTATATGTTTTTAGTTTATGTAAAGATTTGCATACTTTCAATATGGAAGATGGGTCGTACCCATCCTTAGAGGTGTCGTTTGCATTATTGTATTTTTTAATAAAATTTCCGTACAAGTCAAAACAATATACATTTCTATGTTTAACTTTAAAATTCATATAGTCTTTAATATTTAATGATTCATATTCAGATGGATATATCCAAATATAGCCCTTATACGTTTTTCTTATTTTTTTCAAACAACACCAAATACATGATTGTTCAATATTTAATTCTCTAGCTGCACATCTGGCACTAGACCACATATTTATTATATTACAATTAAAATCTACTTGATAAATTTCGTCAGATTCAAATAAATGGTTTACTATATTCTTTTTGCGATTTATAATCTTTTCTTCATCGGAAATATTTAATTTTCTTGATGATATTTTTTTCCTTGTTTCTATCGGCATAGGCATTTTATTATTAGTTGATCCGCCTCTATCGTTATTATAGCCATTATTATATGAATCGTAAAAATCAATAAAATATATTTCATTTTCATCTAATAATTCTGTTGGACATTCACAAATAATTTCAAACTTAAAACTTTCTTCTCCATATTTATTCCACGCTCTTTGTAAATGTTTATTGTTATGATGATTATTATTTAACTTCGACTTGTGCTGAGAAATCCTGTCACGCATATGTCTAGATTGTCCAATATATCGTTTGTTGTTTTTAATATTATGAATACAATAAATACCACTGCTATTAACTTTTCTTTTTGTGTTTTTATTCGTACATAATCTAGAGCAATATTTGCGTTCAAGTGCTTTATGCAAAGGTTGAACGCCATCATATTCTATGATCTTGCCACAGGATAAACAATAACATGGATTGTCATAATAGTATTTAATCTTTTCGCTTTTCTTCATTTATTGTCCTTTCTTGTACTTTTTAAAAATTTTAATTATTAAAAAAGCTAGTGTCTTTCGACACTAGCCATATCAGTCTTAAACTTTTCGGTTTCTTCAAAGATAAATATTGTTTTATTTTTATTCTTTTTATCAGCCTTAATATCGTAGATGGGATTTCCTAATTTTAATAAATATCTTGCGACACCAGCTGTAAATATTGATTTATATTTCAATATTATTTTGTCCTTTCTAATTCAATTTCAATATATATTCACAGGTTTTTCCATTAGTTTGTTCAAACACCAATAGTTTTGCAGAAGCATTAGCAGTTTTGCGTAAAGACAGAGAATAATCGTCCACCCCAATAATAGACCCAACATTTATAACTTCACTATTAATACCAATTTCTTCTGTTTTGTTGTGATGTAAGTGTCCTGCTAATAGATACTGTATTGGAACATTATAAATTCTTGAAAAGTCATCAATAGCAATTTTCATATTTTTTACTTCTCCATGTATTCCTAAAATAGTATTACAAGCCACCTGAGCGTAAATAAATCCAGTTGGATTTTCTATATAGGAAAAATTGGGGTTATTCTTTAATCGAGTTTTAACAAATTCTGAAACAATCTTACCCATATTATCTTCTGTAAAAGTATTTTTTGGTTGTCCAATCATGCGAAGTTCTGAATGATTACCATTAACCGACTGGTATTTAACTCGCACATATTTTGTTAGCTCATTTAACCAATTAGAAATAAAATTAGCATACTCAATTGTTCCATCGACAACACCATATCTAAGTTTCATCAACTGCGAAACCCTTAGGATACCATCATTGAAATCTCCCATATTGAATACATGTAGAGTATCAATATTCTCTTTTTGTATAATTTCTATTGTTTGATTAAGCAAATGCCACATTCTTCTTTTAAATATTTCAGGACTATAGGAATTGATAATATCACCAAATAACCCTTTTAATTCATATTCAACACCAAAATGTTCATCTCCATACACGAGAACAAAACCACGAGAATTGTGTTTAGGTTTAATATAATCAGGAATATTCACAGGTGATAGAGAAGTAATAGCGTCACAAATCTTTTCTGTAATCAATTCGTCTCTAGCCTCTTCTCGTAACCAACGACTATATTCTAACTTTTCTGTTTGGAGTTTTACTTTTGCCTTTTCTAACTCACGCTTCTGTAATTGAAGCTCTTTGAAATATTCTTTATCGCCAAATCTATTAAACACACCGGCTTCATAAAAATCTCTTGCATACTTTACAGCTTTTCTATACGCAGACTCGTCTCTATATTGAGTATTATCGTCTTTGAACAATTCCTTATTTACAAACGGAGTAATTTCAGTCCAATTTTTATATTTTCCTGATTTAATAAGACTATCCATTCTCCAAATGTAAGAGTGGTAGTTTTCATTTTCTAATTTTGTAAAATCAGTTATAATCACACACCGCCTTACTCTTCATCATCGGAATCATCTTCCGGCTCGGCTAATTCTTCTTCATTTTTAATTTTCACATTCAGCTCAATTGAACATCCATTAAATTCTTTTAATAGAGTAGAAAGTTTTTTATCTTCTCCATTAAGTTCTACAGTCATCTCATCTGTATCAATAACACCAGCAATCTTCATTGATTTCTGTGTGGTCAACTTATATACAAAATTTGCCATATGAATTTTCCTTTCATTCTAAAAAATTACAACTAAAAAAGACCCAACGTGGTACGCATCGTTGAGAGGCGTGTTGGGTTCTGTTATCATATATTTATTTTTGCGAGATAGAAGAGTAGTTGTTACTCTGCTAAATAATCTCGTCAATAGTACAGTCTTTTCCAACGATATAATCACAAATACTATATCGTCTAGCTTCTTCTGGAAGCATATACCATTCTATACGATATTTTTCTTTATAAAAATCTTCTTCAATAGAAGTATGATTCAATACGAAATTTCTTGTATGTTCTTCAAGTTGTTCCGTTTCAAATTCCATACGATCACGCATTTTACTAGTGTTATCAAATCCACCAGTAAATCCTTCATGCATTAGAAACATAGAATTTTCCATAGAATAACGCTTGCTTCCAGCAATAAAAATCAGAAACGCCATTGACGCACACGTTCCTTGATTAATCGTATAAATTGGTGTGAGAGAAGAAGTAATAGCAGAAATCAGTCCATATCCACTATAAACATCTCCGCCAGTAGAGTTGATATATATTTTGATTGGAACTCTATCACCGACAGGAGTACCTTTATCTTCTCTATTGTATCTTAAAATGTGATATACAATAGTATCAATGATTTCATCATCAATAACACCATTGATGAATAATCTTCTTTCTTCTAAATCGGACATTTCGTATTCTTCAAAATATCCAATATTCATTACTGTCTTAATATCTTTCATAGGCTAAATGCCTCGCGCTTTCTTAATGTTTCTCACTATGAGATTTATAATGAAAATTTTAAACTTGAATTATACTGAAAATTTTTAAAGTAATTAACCTCTGCATTCTTTCTCGCAATAACCGCATCTTCGTATTTGACAAAACGACCTAACCAAATATTATTGGTTCCACATGTTATTGACGCACACCATTTTTTGTTTATCTTGTCATACCAAACACCAGAATTTCCAGATTTATTATCTTTAGAAATAATATGATTCATTCCGTTTTGAGAAACAGTGGCTAATCGTAAGTTAGATTTTCTATTGTCTAATTTATTATGATTTATATGATCAACAACCATATCGGTAGGTGCATTCATTATAATGCGAGAAAGAATAATGTTATTAGAATATTTATGTCCGTCATTTTGTAAATAAACCAAATATCCAGATTTGTTTTTATGCCATGCATAGTTCTTTATTTTGTCGTAATCCCCTAAGTCAAAATAAAACTTTTCATTTGTATTTGTTGTATATCCAATGCCATAAGAACCAGACAAATCATAAATATTATATTTTCTACTTATTCTGGACGCAGTTTCTTTTCTCAGGCATCCACAAGATTTGGTTTTACCAGATGATAAAAGTTCTCCTAAAACGTCACATTCATTCCCACAATCGCAAACACAATGATAAATATATCTTTTATTATCCCTTGTCTTTCCTTTGATTGATTGTACATATAAACGACCAAACTTTTTACCAGTTAAATCTTTAAATTTCCCCATAAATTATCACCTATTATTAATCCTTTCACTTTATTTATTCTTCATATAAAAAGACACCAAAGCTAAAAACAACTCTGGTGTCTTTGTGTACTTATATGTTGTTACTCCATTTATTTCTTTTACGAAAGAATAATTGATTCCTTTGTTCTGAAGATATTTCATCTCTGGAGTATACTGAGTTGAATATTCTTTATCAAATTTTTTATTATCTTTCATATATTTTTCCTCATTAAACTAGTCTAATAAATCTGCCATAGCAGCAGTTTCACTTCGTTCAGTCTTTTGCAATTGAACATATCCGAATTTTTCATGTCCTACTAATTTCTGAACAACTGACAACAATCCGTTATTCATTCTAAATAATGCAGAGTCGGTCTGTTTAAAATCACCGTTTATCCACAAAGATGATCCCTCTCCGACACGACCAATCAATAATTGAACATGTTCTTTGGTAAGGTTTTCTGCTTCACTTACATAAATAATTGTGTTCTTAATATCCCGACCTCTCATATATGCAAGATGTTCAATCTCAATCGTTCCTTGCATCATCTGAAGTTCTAATCCTGTCTGACCACCAAGATGATCTGCAAGTGGCATGGCATATGGCAATAACTTCTCTAATTTAGATCCCGGCAGAAAACCGATCTCATTAGCGTCTTTAACTCCGATTGCATTGCGGATATATAAAAGTTTTTCAAATTTTCCTTCTTCAATTAATTTTAAAGCATTTGCAATCATGATATAGTCTTTACCGCTTCCAAATTTCCCTGACAAAACATTTATTGTCTGTTCTTTATTTTGTAACATATCAAATGCCAATACCTGTTGTGGATTTCTTGGTTTGATCTTACCAAGGAAATGACTGTTAATTTGCTTATAAGAAATTGCTTTATGTTCCATGCCATCCCATTTACGATAGTCTACAATTTCTCCATCTGATTTTCTGATAATCAAATATTCATTTGTTTCACAATCATAGATATTCTCATTTGTATGCAAATAAAAATAACTCATTTCTTCATCAGAAAGAGTTACTTCTTTGTATCCTTTATACTCATCTAAATTCTTGACAAGATTTAATTCATTTACACCCTTTGTTTCTAATCCAAAAATATTTTTTGAAATAAATTTGCAATTCAAATCATCAGTGCAAACAATAACTAACTGAATTTCATTGTTGTATTTAAAAGCAGAGGCAAGAATAATATTGTCTGGAGTTTCTTCTAAGTCAAAATTTTCTATGATTATTTTAATATCAGAATTATATTTAACTACTTCATATTCTCCATATTTCTTATCCAATAAATGAGCAATTTGTCTTGCCTTATACTTTATTTCGCCATCTTTTCTTGAATCTGTTTTAATGTGTTCAATTTCTTCAAGTGTCTTTTGTGAAATGACAAAAGATTCTTTGAATGCAGCTTCTTGTAAATTCAAGAGCGCATTCGTATCTAGGAACAGTTTATATTCCAATAAACCTTCCACCTTTCCTATATATTTGCTCAATTATTTAAAACATTACTTGAGCATAGCTTTTCTGTAATCATAATAAAAATTCAAAGCACCTTTATGGATGACATACCGTTTATGAGTTTTTCTATCATATCTATATGTATCGGGTTCCTCTACTAAATAGTATGTAGGGTGTTTTGATTTTGATTTTTTTACATGCTCTCCATATCCGTTCTTTCTCATATAAAAAGCATCGTCTTTACTAATTTTAATTATAATAATTTCCTTCTTTCGTTCTAAATTTCTTCTATACATATAATAGAAGAGTAAAGCTCCCACTCGGAATTGAACCAAGATTTACTGATTACAAGTCAGTTGTTCTACCTTTAAACTATAAGAGCAATATTTGGCTTAGATTAGACCAAAATTCATAGAACTTTCGTGGCATTATAGTTTCTCCACTTATCCACCATATCCCATCTTTCAATGCGAATATGGTATTCTACACAACCACCGATTTAAGATTCGGTATCTTTACTTGAATAATTTTTCTGATTTTAATATTCTGTCGATGCTCGCACACCGTAAATAGCCGCTAAACTAACCATGCAATTTCGATCAAACACTTCAAACTCTTGCGAGAGTTTTCAGTGACCACATTACATTACTGTTGTGGTATTAGGCTGCTTCCATTACCCAAGGTCGTAGACTTTCGCTTTATCTATTAATATTTTGTTTTAAATATACAACTTTTTAGTACTATAATAAAAAAATATTATTTCATCATATACTGTATTATATTATTACCTACTGATGATGTGCTACGACAGACGCTCCGATGTCTTTTGAACATCAGAATACATCACACCATCATATCTTTCACTTATTATCGCTACTCAATGTTTACATAAGTTAATATGGTTCTTACCAATTCACTCATATAAATGGATAACGCCTTTGCATAATAATTGCTCAGACTCAATATCCTCCTGATTCACCATCATATCTTCATACGTTTGCGTGAGCTATTCTATTTGCGGTAGAAAACATTCTCTCAGCACTTGCCGTTGATCCTGCTTGTTACTCCGTATTTCATGATACTATTTCCGCATTGGACTTATTACTTGCCAATACGAAACAAAACCTTTTGGGTTTTTGGTATGTCAGTTTTGCTTCAGTTGTCCATTTTGTATGGCGGTAGCCTGTAGAAACTACCTTTACATATGTCACCATATGCTATCTTTAATGTCTGTGAAGCCAGACAAATTGCGGATCACAAGAGTCGAACTTGCTATTTCATGGGTATGAACCATGCGTGATTTTCCGTTTCACTCGACCGCATCAAAATATAAAAGAGATAGTGACAGTACCACATAAATACTGCAGCACCGCCACTGTAGAAGAGGTATGAATAAAATATTTTTTGTTATATTTTCACTCCTTGAAACGCCATTGACTTCCATACATACAAGTCTAATTACTTCCGGAATGAAGCAGATTCGTACAGTCTCGCTTGGTGAACTGAACTGGTTTCTTCACGCTCTGCTAAGTTTTCATACGGCATCACACCAACTAACTTATATCCGTATATTAAGACGAAAATGTTATTAATGCCTATATAAGCTATATTTTGTTTTTGATAGACGTTTTTACTTGTTTTCTAAAATAATCAGTAAAAACGGCAGACATAAAAACTGAATAGTCTTGATTAATGTTTAATCGCTTTGCTACAGTTTGTTCAAGTGGAATGCATTTAGAAGTTATTTTTAATCCAGGGAATATTTTAATCTCAATAAAATTTTCAACATCACTAAATTTTTCTTTTACCACATCACCTAATGAATTTAAAATTTTTACTACATCATAAGTAGAACATCCCGTTTTTTCACTTATTTCATTTGCGATTTGATTTTGATTATAGTATTTTTTCTCTTCTTGTATTAAATTTCTCTCCTTTCATAGTAGTAGAGCCGATTTAATTCATACGAAGTAGGGCGGCAAA
>NFZC01015108.1_pt1 | contig 14507 bp, 18 predicted proteins | sample 1095391 | NCBI WGS metagenome assembly NFZC01 (sample SAMN03609890, study PRJNA323583) | gut metagenome | isolation source: feces | host: Rattus norvegicus | place: Denmark: Riget | collected 2013
ACAGTTAGTTGCCAATAACTGCTTACGATAGGTCACTTCCCATCTTGTTCGGCGTAGATTTTTACCAAATAATTTAATTTGGCAATGGGAGCTCTTGGGGAGATTATTGCTAACATATAACGCTCACTCCCTACGCTCTACAGATCTAATATGTTGTTAGACCCTCGGTATTACCATATCTTTCTTTATAAGGATGATTCTTCCATCCTCCTCTATCGTGTACTAAATTATTATCATATGCATGCTTGGTATTTTCTGCAATTGTTGCCCATTCTAAATTTTGAACAGCATTGTTTAATTTATTTCCATCTTTGTGATTAATTACTTCTTTATTATATGGATTTTCTATAAAAGCTTCTCCTACTAATCTAGATACTCTATAATATCTTCTTTGATTAGTTTTGATATCTTTTATTCTTATTCTTTTATATCCATGAGCTATATTATAATTCATTTCAGTTAATTGATTATTTCTAGTATCTAACTTAAACACTTTTCCACATGTCGTTATATACATTTTATATCTTTTAGAAGAAATATGATTATCTCTTAATTTTATTTCTTTCATATTGTAATTAATCATCATTATAAAGAAGACTTAGGTTCTCTTACCACCTTAGTTTTTTACTTAGTTGACCGATACATCCCATTTTTTAACGTGAGCCCAAGATTAAGCACACGGATTTGTTCCAGCATATTCAAATTCTTCATCTTCACTTAATAAATTCCATTTAGAAATTCTATCCCAAAATAAAATTCCTGGTTCTGCAAAATCCCAGTTCTGTTTTGCTAATTCTGTAAATAATTTTTTAGCATTTACTTGTTTTTTTATTACTTCTCCAGTAGATTCTATTTTAAATTCTGTATCGAATAATTCTTCTTTACGAATAGCTTCCATAAATTCATCTGTTATTTTTACAGAAATATTGGCTTTTTGAATTTTAGTTAAATCAGATTTTATTTTTATAAATTCTTCTATATCTGGATGAGAAACATCTAATGATAACATCAAAGCTCCTCTTCTACCCTTTTGTCCAATTATTTCTGTTGTGAGATTATATAAATCCATAAATGATACTGCTCCAGAAGTTGATTCTGCTGCATTATTAACTTTAGTTCCTCTTGGTCTTAATTTTGAAATATCTACTCCACAACCTCCCCCATAAGAATAAGTTCTTGCTAATTTTTTAGCTGTATCAAATATCGATTCTAAATTATCTTCTGGAGGAGCAATTACATAACAGTTGCTAAAACTAACTTTTTTTCCTATATTTTGTAATCCTCTGTTAGCTAATATTCTCCCTCCAAAAAGAAATTCTTTATTTTTTATCATTTCTTTTAATTCTATATTCCCAGATGATACTCTATCCAACCACTCGTCAAATGTTTCATTTTCATATTGATATTTTTTGTGCCATATATCAATACCAAGTTTATTATCTGCTCCTAACCATTCTTGTACTGTCATATTAATTCACTCTTCCTTCCTCTATTTTTTCTTTTAATGATTTTTTTATAAAATCTTCATTTATATATTTTAACTTGTCATTACAAGGTTTACATTTCCAATTTCCTGTTGTTATATCAATAATACTTTCTAAAGGTTTTCTTAGTATTTCTTCTACTAATTCCCAATTTTTCATATTATCCCTCCATAGAATTAAATTCTCTTTCTATGCAATACATAGAATAAGTACTTAATTGATTAGTTTTATATAAATCTAAAGCTTGTTCATAAGTAATATATTGTTTTTCATTATATATAATAGAATCCATTATATTAGAATCTATTGTATTTAAAGCTCTACTATAATCTTTATATTTAATACATATAATGTTACCTAAAGATAATATTCCGTCTTTTAAGTATACTCCTCTTGTTGTTTCTATGTAGTCTGTAATCATAGGAACAATATTAAATTCTTGTTCAAGAATTGGATTTAAAAAATAAGTAACACTTTGAGATTCATCTATTGGTGTGCATGGTAATGTATATTGATTAAAAAAAGGAGTTTTACATATTAAAAACTTTCCTTCTGAATTTCTATATAAAGCTATTGCTATTGAATCTTTTTGCAGTTTTTGTGCTACTTCATAAATATCTCCTACTGCCATTTGTTCACCTCATTTCTTTTTAGTTAATATATCAATGATAGCATTAAAAAAGGTTGAGTTCGATTACTCAACCAATTTCTTAACACTTTGATAATAAGCATATACTCTTTCTCTAGTTCTTTCTGCATCTTTGATAAAAGTATCTACAAAATCAAAATCTGTTTTAATATCATTTTTTTCAAGTTCTAAATTTATTAGTTGTTCTTTAACAGCTTTCTTTTTTGCTTCTTCTTTTTCTCCTTTTGTTTTAGATTCTATTACTGCTTCAAGAAATTCTACACTTTTTTCAACTTTTATTTTTTCAAGATCATATTTTTTATTAATTGTATCACTTTTAATTTTTACATATAATCTTAATTGCTCAAGCCAACCTAACATTTTATCAGCTTTTTCTATAAAATCTATACAATCATCTAATGCTTTTGGATTTACACCTTGTAGAGTAGATATATCTTGAAGCCTAGTTCTATTTTCTATTTGAGTTTCATATAAATCTATGTTATGTTTTATCCCATCTCTTTTTTTCTCATCGGAAATATATTTTTCTAATATAATTTTAAGAACTGAACTTCCTTTTAACATTTAAACACTTCCTTTAAATCATGATTTAGTTTTAATTTTCCACTACATCTAGTGATAGCAACATATAGAATATATATTTCATCTATATATTCTTGTTTTCCTTTTTGTTTCATTTCATTTATTTTATCTAAAGTAGGAAAATCATCTGCTATTTCAACGTTTTCTATTTGCATTCCTTTACATTTATGTGCTGTTACTAATTCTACATTTGCTATATTTTTGTCAAATGTTATCTTTTCTATTACCTTTTCTAAAGTATCAGTTAATTCTTTTCCATAAGAATTTTTTAATTTTAAATATATTCCCAATACAGTATCTTTAGATTTTTTATAATATATAGATATTAATTCTTCATTTCCAAAAATTACTCCTCTATAATTATATGATTGTCCATCCTCTATTAAAGATAAATTATAAATATGTTTTATGTTTTCAAAAGTGCTTTCTGGAATTAAACATATATTGTTTTCGTAAATAGTTTCCAATATTAATCTTTCTATTAATGCTGCATTGGTCCGAAATATAATAGTTTTATTTTCGTTATTATCAAAATCATCTACTACTACTTGATTTTTGTTTACTCCTATTATTTCATATGTACTATCTTTAATAAAGTTCTTGATAAAGAAATTACACATATTTGCAATAGAAGGACCAAACCTAAAGCTTTGAGTAAGTGAATAATCATAATGATCTATCCCCAATGCTCCATTATAACCATAGATTTTTTGAAATTGATCACCTACTTGAACTGTTTTAGAATTTTTTCCTATACTATTACATATATCTAAATAACAAGCAGATACATCTTGAAATTCATCTATAAGTATTTTATTCATATAAGAAGAAGGTTTAATTAATTGAAAACATTTTATATAAAATTCATGGAACATAGGAGCAGAGGAATCTTTTAATAGATAATTCCATATTTTAATAAACTCTGATTGTCTTAGTTTATTTTCTTTACAAAATTCTATTAATGTTTTGTCAGATTTAAAAAACGTGTTGAGATATTCTAAAAAATAATTTACTTCATTTGCTTCATGTTTCATTCCTACATTTATTAATATTCTTTCCATACTAAAATAATCAAAAGATTCAAGATTTTTCTTTCTGTAATAAAAGTTATGAATAACATTAGAAGAATTAAAATAATTAAAAGCTAGACTATGAAAAGTATCTATTTTTACATTTCCTATATGTTTAGTTTTTGCCTTTTCTATTAATTCTCTTCTAATCATAGAGTTAAAACATAATATCTGATTAGTTTCTTTTTTATTATGTTCTGCTATAGATAAAAGTAAATGTGATTTTCCCATTCCTGGTCCTGCATTAACTGTAATTTTATTTAATGTAGAATTAATTATTGCTAATTGTTCACTAGTATGATTCATTTATGTTTAACCATCCTGTATTTAATGAATTACATAATTGATTATATCTACAGCTTTTACATCTAAAGTTTTCATAAGTTTCACCATTTAAATATCTATTGCTTTCCATATTATTAATCAAATCATTATCGTATAATAAATCTACTTCTTCTCTTGTAAGTTCACATTTAACAAAACTTCTTGGTGGAATTAAACCTTTTTCAATAGCATGATCTATGTTCTTCATATCTTCAACAACATCATATATATTTATTTTTTTTTCATATTCTTCTTTGTTTATAGTAAGCATATTTTTATTAACACCAAAATTAAATTCTTTTATCATTTCAGAATTATTCTTTCCTACATATAAAACTTTAACAGGCATTTTTAAAATAAACATATTTAGACAAATCTCTGGAATATGAATATCCATAGGTTGAGATTTCCAATTACTCCATATTCTATTTCTAACTGTTGTTGCAGTATCATTTACAGGTTTAATTAGTAAACCATATTCTTTATCTTCTATTGGGTCATAAATTATTAAATCTACTGTACTTTCAAATTTAACAGTTGCATAATTTAATATTTTATGTTCTTCTCTTGATAATCCAGAATATTTTATTTTATCAATCCATTGTTGTTTTACTAATTCATTTCTCTCTATACCTTCTATTTCTGATAACTGTCTATCTTCTGCTATAGCTCCAGTTATTTTGAAATATAGTTCTCTTAAACAACTACCAAATCTCAATAAAGGTTCTTTGTTTAAATTTAATCCTATTTCGTTAGCTTTAATAATTTTAGTTTCTTCGATAGTTCTTGGGTCTTCATTATTTAAATAAGCTTTTTCAATTTCATTATTAAGAGAATTAAATCTTATTTTATTTACATCTTGAATATAGTCAAACATTCCTTTTATTGGATTTTCGTTTACTTTGTCATATTCAATCATTTGCTTAATAATATTATTTTCCATTAAAAAATCAACTCCTTTTTGCTAAAAATTATTTATTATGTTATAGTTATTTTCAGGTACTTCCTTTCAATAGTCATGACTTAACTTTCTTTCCTTTTAAAGTACCTTAATAATAACCTCCTTATAATTATTAACGAAAAAGAGCCATTGTAGTGGCTCTTTTTTAGTATTCTTTTAATTTTTCTTTATTAAATATGCTAAGTGCTAATATAATTGCATCTGATTTATCATTATCTTTTGCAAAAGTTGTCAGATCTGCCTCAGGAAAATTTTTCTTTACCCATTCAAAAGCAGTTTTTTTATCATTAGGTTTTATTTTTAGAAAAGCTCTACTAGAACTAGGAGTAACAAGCTTTAGTGTTAACCCTTTTCCATATAGAATATGTCCTATATATCCATGTAATCTTAGTAGAGTCACGTTAGATTTAGCACCAAACTTACTCATAAAAGCACTTTCTAATATTACTGTCTTTGGTCTATAGATATTTATAATCTTTTCTAACCATGTACTTATTTCTAAATTTCTCCCATAAAAACTTAAGCTTCCAAAAGCTTTGAAACTATCTACATATAATAGTTTCTTAGTTTCTGTTGATATAATAGCAACACCAGGACATGATTTACTTAAATCTAGCCCTAACACTATTTTATCGTTTAAGTTTTTTTCTAAATTCTTTATTCTGTTCTCTTCTTCTTCTATTTTGCTTCTCAGCGTATTTAATTCGTTGATAGTTGGCATTATCTTCGTCATTTCCTTTTTCTAATATTTCTAATATTCCAGCTTGTTCAAAGATATCTAATAACTCTGACAAACTAGGAAAATCTTGATCACTAAATCTTATAAGTTTTATTTTTCCTAAGGTGTTGAAAAGTTCTCTTTCAGCATCATTTTTTTTATACTTTAAAAGTTGTTCAGTAGTTTTAAAAAAGAAACCATCTGCTTTGCTTATTGCATGTTGATTTCCATCACATTCAACTACAACTGGAGGAGAAGAGGTAAAATAAAAATCATACCTCTTATTTCCTTCTACTAATTCTTCTATAAGTTCAACATTATAAGATTTAGATATTTTCTTTAAAAGCTTACTCATATGTATTTGAGCTTTAGATAGCATTTTCATACCCTTCTAATGTAGTTGGATCTATTTCTTCTAAAATACCACTTAACGAATCTATTAATACACTTATAGATTTAAAATCATCATAAGTCCATTTATAACTTTTATTGTTTTTTAACATAGATAAAGACATAATTACTGTGCTTGCTTTTTCTATATAAGGAGTAACAGCTTTTTCTGTTTTTACAGATTCTTTTATTTCTTCATTTATTTTATCTTGTTCAGCTAAATCTTCTATTATATCATTAGCTTCACTTTTAATTTCATGATATTCTCTATTGCTATAATCGGTAATACCATTTCTATCTATAACATCTTCTGAATCTATTTTTTCAAATTGATCAAAATATTCTTTTTTATCTTTAGCTTCAAGTGAATCCACATAAGCTTCGTCAGCTTCTTGTTGTTTTTTTCTTTCTGCTAAAACTTCATCAAAATCTTTTCCTTCTTTGAAACACTTAATAGCTTCTCTTAAATCGTTTCTAGATAGTGAAGCATATTTATTATAAAACTGTTTTAAAATAATTTTAGATTCTTCTGTTACACTTCCTGGAATTTCTTGTAAATGAATTACTAAAGAATAAAGCTCATCTATAGTACCAGTTTGTTTAATTGTTACTTCATCATCTTCTAATATTTCTTTATGGAATAATACCCAGTTGAATAAACTTCTTGCTCTTCTAGGATCTATTTTACATTTTTTTATAAAAGACACAAGACTTGTTGTAGGAGCTAATTTAATTGCTTTTACATACATATTATAGATCCAGTTAGCAATATCATATTCAGATAGTCTTTCTCCATGATTTACATTTTCATTAAAAGCATCTGTTTCTAAAGCTTCCATAGAATTATATTCTGTAATATAAGCTTTAATACTTTCTAATTCCAATGCTCTTGCTGCAGCAAATCTATGATATCCATCTACTATAATAATTTTTCCATCAAATAATCCTAAATGAATTTCTGGAAACATTCCTTCTGAAGCTACTAATTTATCAACATTATCCATGTTTAATCCTCTTCTTGGATTAATATTAATTTCATCACTAATAGCATCTAATTTTACATCACATATTTTCTTATCATTAATTGTTGAAATTTCCATTTCATTTACTTCCATTCCTTTTTCAATTGTTATCATTTTACATCTCTCCTTATATATTATTAATCGTTTAATTCATTCCATTTTCCATGTACTATTTGAAAGTTATCTTCTAAAATAGTCTTGCAAGCATTTAATAGTCCATCAATAGTATTTTCAAAATTTAATGTTATAGCATTTTCAAATTTACTATTACATCCTATGCTATATATAGAAAATATTTCTTTTTTATTTTTAGACAATAATTCTTCTATTTCTTCTTCTGTTGCTATAGCTATTTTATTCATACTTCTAGTTAAAGTTTGATTTTTATATATATCTAACATATCCATTAAATTAGAATTTATAAATTCATCATATATTTTTTCTATAAAATCTATATCCTTACCAGTTAACAATACTATCATCTAATTTCTCCTCCGTATAATATTTAAATATCATTTTAGTAATAAAATCAGCATTAAATTTATAAGACTTCTCTATATAATAATTATTAAAAATAGGTTCTATGTATTCTAATAAAATAGACTCTTCTCTTATATAATCTACAATTTCTTCTATTTCATCAAGAATAGTTTTGCTAAAATTATTATTACTATAGAACTTATTATAATTTCTTTGTGCAAGCCTTTTATCTTTATCTGTATATTCCTCACATTCTTCGTGAAGATTATAATACATAACTGGATCAGTTTTTAATACTCTAAAATAAATATAATCTATACATCCATCATAAGCATCATTATTGCTTTTAATAAGAGTAAATAGATTATCTAGTTGTTCATTATTCTTATTTCCTACACTATTAATAGAACTTTTTTTTCTTATTCTCTTTCTAGCCATTACTTACCTACCTTATCGTATCAATTATTTTTTTTAGTTCATTTAATATAAATATATTATCGAACGTTATGTATTCAACTCCTTGTTCTTTAGTTTCAGGAATTTCTTTAACCAATTTATATGTTATTCCAATTCTATTATTTTGTACGACTTCATTCAAATTTATTCCTATGTTTTGAGTAATAGCTTTATTAAAATTCACTTTGTTTTTTAACTCTGGAATTTTATATATTAAGAATTTAATTAAAGATTTATATTCTTCCATATCTTTCTTATATTTTTCTAATACAGATTGATTATTAGAATATAAAGTAGCACTTAATTGAGTAATAGTAGGTCCACATACTACAAATCTATTAGTAGAAGTTTTTATATATTCAATATTATTTTCTGTATATTTAATTCCCTTTTTAGAAGCTATTTGATGATTAAATATAATTCTATTAGCAGTACAATCCATTATTCCTGTATAATCAGTCATTTTTATTTTAGATTGTTTTATATCATCTAATGTTGTTATATTACAATATTTAAATTTTAAACCCATTGCATTATCTATTGTTTCTTTAGTAATAGCTTTGTTAGTTTCAAATATTATTAATATTTTTTCTTCCATGCATCTCACTCCCTTGTAAAAAAAATAGGGAGTTAATTAACACTCCCTAAAAATATTATAAAGATAAATCTGGAAATTCCTCATTGTTTGCTGTTTCCATATCTTCTGGAGAAGCATTTTTATTATATTCATTTATTTGTCCTTGTTGAATTTCATTGTTTTGAGTATATCCATTGTTATATCCTGAATTATTATTTCCTGTATATCCATTGTCTACTGGTTTTGAATATCCGTTATTATTGCATCCACCATTGCTGTTACCATAATTATTATTATTATTTTTGTAACCATTATTAGAAGACTTATTGTATCCAGCATTATTGTTGTTATATCCATTATTAGATCCAGCACCATTGTTATTTTCACTTATAATACAAACATTATAATCTGGTTGAGTAGGATTTTGTTTGAAATCATTAGGATAGATTAAGTAGTTTTTACCATCTAAGTTCATTGATAATACTTCTCTACCATTTTTCATTTTTCTCCAAATAGCTCCAACTTTAGTTAATTTTCCATTATTATTCCCATTATTATTGCTGTTGTTATATCCATTGTTGTTGTTTCCATAGTTAGATTTTCTATAATTATTGTTTCCACCTCCATTTCTTCCGTTGTTGTTATAGTTATTTCCTCCATTATTTCCATTATTGTAGTTGTTATATGCCATATTATTTTCCTCCTTTAATTATTAAGCTATTTCTTCTATTCCTTCATTTTGAGCTGCTATTATTGCTTGTTTCATTTGTGCTTCTTTTTCTTCTAGTATTTTTTGTTGTTCATCGTAAGACATTAGATTAAATTTACCAAGTTCAAAATCTTCTTGAGATAAGAATTCTTCTGGTCCTTTTTCTATTATTTCAAACTCTTTTTTATCTTTTTCATCTATAAGTTCAGGTTTATTTATAACTATTAATTTTTCCATTTTTCTTTTCTTCATAGATTGATTTTCTTTTTTTATCAATTCTATAATAGAATCATATTTAGCTATAAATAGTTCTGGTGGTAATCCTTTTGCATATATTTGAAGTTTTAGATAAGAGTATAAATCTAAATCTTTAGTAAGTTCTACAAGTACATTCTTTTCTCCTTGTACTTTTTTTATTTCTCCATTACAATTTACAAACTCAAACCAAGCTCCACCTTTTTTGATAAGTTTATAAGCTATTGCATATCCTATACATTCTTTTATCTTTTCAACACCTTGTTTTTTAGATCTATCAGAGTTGATATAAGTAAATGTTTCTCTATAAGGTTCAGATATCTTACTTTTATCATTTTTAATCTTACAGTATTGAGTTGTAATCTTATCATTTTCAAACTCGTCTTTTTCTTTATCGTTATTAGCTGATACTTTTGATAATTGAACTACTGAAGCTGGATAAAATCTCATTGCTTTACCACCACTTCTACTTTTAGACTTAGCAATCATTCCCATAAATTCTGTTCTTTCTTGTTGTATAAATATTGCTGACATTTGAAAATCTGCTAAATATGTATTTAATTTAGGTAATGCTCTAGAAAGTATTCTCGCTTTTTCCATCATTACTGCTTCATCTAATCCTTTTTCAGATTCTTTTTCTGAAATCATAGAATCAACAGAGTCTATAATTAGATAGTCGAATAAACCTTCGCTTAAATATTCAAAAGCCTTATCTAATGCTTTTTCCATAATTCCTTCTTTAATGAAAACAATATTTTGTGGATTGATATTAGGAATTCTATTTAAGAAGTTCTTGTCTACAGTTTGTTCAGCATCTATATAAAGAATCATTGCATCAGGTTCTTGCATTTGAATTCCAGCTATAGACTCAAGTGTAATAGTAGATTTCCCACTTCCTTCTGATCCATAAATAACGGATATAGTACCTTTCTTAATACCATTAGTGTTTAAGTCCATTCCTAATACTCCAGTTAACATAAAGTTATCTAAGCCAGTTATTTTAAAATCTTCTAATGAACCTATATGTATTTCTTCATCTAATTTTGCTGCAAGTTTCTTTTCTCCTTCAATCATTTTTTGCAGTTTTTCCATTCTTTCTGCTCTGCTTAACTTAGCCATTTCTATTCACCTCTGTTTAAAATGTGTATACCCACTTTTTAATGTCTTCTATGTATTCCCAAGTATCATAATCTGTTCTAACTTTCTCTTCTAAAATATCAAGAATATCTTCTACGCTTAAATCTTGCAAATACCACACTTGCATGTCTCTTTCTGTATCTTCAAAATGAAAGCAACCACTATTTTTTGCTTCTTCTAACGAATTAAATCCAGTTTCTTCTAGCCATTCTTTTAATAACATTTTGTTCATCTCCTTCTTATAGTCTATATATTTTAAGTTGTTTAAACTTAGTAGCCAATTTTGCTATTACTTTCTAAGCAACTCGTTTATATACTTTATTCCACGTCTTGTGTAACACTTTTTACAAGTGATACAACTTAAACCTGCACAGTTTATTTTTCCGCATGCGGAATTTTGATCTGAATAAACTGTAAAAATTTTATCGAAGTAATCTAATACTTCTTGATTTTGTATCTTAACATTTATTATCGGACTTGATGCTATATAAATAATATTCTTTAGTTTTTTATATTTCATTATTAAATCATAACGTTTAGTCATTAAACAAAAAGTTGTTTGTGGATTATGTTTTGCTATATTTAAAAAATTTTGTACATGAATATCATTTACAAATTCTCCAAAGCTATGAAATCTAACATAAGAGTTGTTTAGAAAAGGTATTTCTTCTTCTGATAAAAGTTTTTTAGTTAAAATATCAGTATTATTTTTTAAACAACCTTCCAATTGTTTTCTTAGTTTTTCATTCTTTTCTGCATAACAAAGTTCACAAACACTTTTCTTTTCTCTGTCTCTTCTTGCTAAATTTCTTTTACCCATTGCATTACAAAATTCATTACACAGTGTAGAAGTATTAATGCTTACAATGTGTTTTAATTTTCCGTCTGCATGAGTTGTAATATGTAATTGTCCTTTAATCAATCTAATCAGCTCCTTTTTATATATAAAAAAGACGTAGAAATTAATCTACGCCTTATCGTTGTTATTTACTATAGTTTGATGTATATAAGTTATTCCACTCATCACGCCATATTTTTAAATAATTTTGATATTCTTCTGTTGCTAATCCTATAGGTGTTATTTTACTTGTAAATTCATTAAGTTTATAAAAATATGGTTTAGCGTTCATAGAGTTATTTCCAGCTTTAGATTTACTTTGAATTGTTACTAATACTGGTTGAGAAACGCTATTGAATTCGTTTATAGGTAATTGCCATTTCATTTTAGTTTCAAATTCTGTTCCTTCAAATTCTTGTAAGTTTCTTGTTGGGTTATATACAAAACCTAATACGTTACAATCATAGAACATTCTTTTTGAACCACTTAAAGCAAATTGAGAAAGCCTAGAATTATCTTTCATTTTATTCAATTCAAAATTTAAGAATCCTAATATTCTATACCTTTCATTCATTTTCTTAATTTCAGCAGACAAGAAACCTGCTGTTTGATTTTCATCTTTTATTCCATCAACACTTATTTTATTAACAGAATCTACAACCATTATTTTATATTTATTCTCTAAATCTTTATCTGCAACAATTTTACTAACAGCTTTCTTAAATCCATTCCAGTTATCTATTTTTTGTTTAACATCAAGAATTATAAGTTTTTTATTTAAAATAAGTCTTTCTATAAATTCTCTTGCTTTGCAATATTTTTCAAAATATTGTTGTGCTTCTGGAAGTTGTGAAGCATTTAAACCAAACTGTGAATCAAAATATGGGTTTCCACAATATTCTCTTGTTAGTCCACTTATCTGAGCAGTTAAATTATCATATATCATTTCTTCGCTATCATCTGTTGCGATATATATAACAACTCCATTTTGAGTATCTAATGCTATATGATTCATTAAACATTGAAATATGCTACTTTTACCACAATTTGGTAAACCAGCTACAACTATTGAGTTTCCAGGCTTTAAATTCAAATCATCAAACCACGGAATTCCAAATTTAATTTGATATAAGTCAGAATTCATTTTATATTTTTCAGATTCTTTAAATCTACTAACAGATGATTCAAATACACCTTGCTGAGTTCTATCATATTTAGATTGAACATTTTCTATATCATCTTTTAATCCATCAACTATTTCTAAAGCATATTCTGGATTATTAGTTGCTTCTTTATATGCTTTGTCTAATACAGATGTAATATCTTTTTTATAATTTATTTTTTCTTCTGATAAAATCATTTCTATTTCAGCAAGTATAGTTTTATAAGAATATGAAGGAAGATATTTAGCAAGTGATTTAGCTTGCTCTTCTCTTTCCTTTGGTCTAGAAGTTTTACTAATGATTCCTATAAAGTGATCAAACATAGAAGATTCATCAATATTATCTCCATAGTTTTCCTTTAAACATCTAATTTCATAATCAAACATACTTACAAGTTCAAAGATGTTTGTAAGAGAAACTTTTTTATCAAACTTTTTAAGTATCTCATCTAAATCCTTACCTTGCTCTTTATATATAGCAAATTGATATTCATTAGTAGTCTTTTGATTTTTTAATCTTTCTACTATAGAGAACATTCTTTTTCTTCCAGTTTCATCATTATCTAAAGCAAAAGCAACATTTTTAATTCTATTTTCTTTTTCCAATAAACTTATATGTTCATCAGTAAAAGAAGCAGAACCTAATGCTACAACATTTCTATATCCTTTTTGATATGCTGAAACTGCATCTATATAACCTTCTACAACTAACAACTTTTCTAAAGTATTATATTGTTTCTTAATATCAGACCAACAATATAACATTCTAGATTTATTAAATATGATAGTTTCGTTTCCATTAGTATATTTTGGGAATTTAGATTCTCCCTTAACAAAGTGCATATGTCTTGATACAAAACTCATAGGTCTACCATATTCATCTTTTATAATCATTATTAATTGATTTTCATTTACTCTATTAGCTATTATACCTATATTATTTAATATTTCTCTTTGACATCCTGCATTAACTAAATAATTAATACAGTTTTGATAATTATCTACAGAACCTATAGAAAGAGTTTTAGCAGTCTTTTCCTCTATTTCTCTATTAGCTAAATATTCTTTATTAGCATGTGACACTACATAATCACTAAATAGTTTCATAGTTCTAAAATACATTTGTCTTTCCATTTCTTCTGGAGTTAATGTTTTTCTTAAATGAAGATATGGTTGCCCAAACTTTTCTGCTAAATAAAATACATTATCTTCTAAGAAATCTGGACCAGCTAATGGTTTTCCTTCAAATATATTTGCTAATGTGAAGATATCACAGACCCTGTTACATGAAAAACACCAGAATATGTTATTCTCTTCCCACCAATGCATACTAGGGTTATGATCATCATGATCTGGGAACAAGCATTTTACAAATCCATTAGAGTCAGGCACTACTCCATGTTCTGCCGCATATTGCAATGTGTATTGCTTTAAGTTTTCTATTAATAATCTTATCTCTTCATTCATTTTCTATTCCCTCCTTGTGAATAAAAAAAGACTGCTAATATAACAGTCTTTTCTCTTATTATTATTTTACAGCATTTAATCTTTTTTTGAATTTATCTGCATTTTTAAATTGTGCTACTACCTTTTCTGTAGTTTGCATTTCTTGTCTAGTAATTGGATGAACTATTGGTTTAGATTTAATTGTTTTTAATTTAAATCTTCCATGTCCACTAAAAGTAACACTATC
>NFZC01015111.1_pt1 | contig 14461 bp, 15 predicted proteins | sample 1095391 | NCBI WGS metagenome assembly NFZC01 (sample SAMN03609890, study PRJNA323583) | gut metagenome | isolation source: feces | host: Rattus norvegicus | place: Denmark: Riget | collected 2013
ATGACAGATTAAATAAAGCTTTAGCTTCAAATTGGGGTTCAATCTTGGAACTTGATTTATCAAAAGTACCTAAGGGTTGGGATATAGGTAAATGGATGTATTATGCTAAAGTAAACCATATTGCTGTTATTGATAGTTTCAAAGAAGGTACAATAGGAGCTTCTACAGGTAAACTAGCAGGAGCATTAAATAATGCTGGAAAAGGAATGATAGAAACTGGTATAGGTAACTACATTCAACAGCTTATAAACCTTCTTGAGTTTATCAAGATGGAGATGGCAGAAGTAGCAGGTATCACCAAACAGAGAGAAGGACAAGTAAGTAACAGAGAAACAGTAGGTGGTGTTGAAAGAGCTACATTGCAATCTTCACATATTACAGAATGGTTATTTACAATACATGATGATGTAAAAAGAAGAGCTTTAGAATGTTTCCTAGAGACTGCTAAAATAGCATTAAAAGGAAGAAGTCTTAAATTCCAATATATTCTTAGTGATACTTCTACTAGAATAATGGATATTGAAGGAGATGAATTTGCTGAAGCTGATTATGGTTTAGTTGTAGATAATAGTAATGGTACTCAAGAATTACAATCAAAGCTTGATACTTTGGCTCAAGCTGCTTTACAAACTCAAACATTATCATTTAGTACTATAACCAAGTTATATACTTCATCAAGTCTAGCTGAAAAACAAAGACTTATTGAGAAAGATGAGAAAGATATAAGAGAAAGACAAGCTCAGGCTCAGCAGCAACAACTTCAAGCAGAACAACAAATTGCTCAAATGCAGACTCAGCAAAAACAAGCTGAACTAGAACAGAAAGAACAGGCTAATATTAGAGATAATGAAACCAAGGTCTTAGTGGCTCAAATATCTGCACAAGCAAGAGCTAATGATTTTGAAAATGATGGTGTGGCACCTGAAGAATATAGTCAAGAAGCTAAGGATAAGTTAGCTCAACAAATAAAGGAATTTGATGAGAAAATGAAATTAGAGTGGGAAAAATTTAATTTTGAAAAAAGAAAACATCAAGAAGATAATGAGTTAAAAGATACAATAAGTAAAAGGCAATCTAAAAAACAATCTTTAAATAAATGAGCTATACAGTATATAAACATATAAGTCCATCAGGAAAAGTTTATATTGGCATCACAAGAAGAAAACCAGAATATAGGTGGAATAAAGGTAAAGGGTATAGAAAAGACCAATTACTTTTTTATAGAGCTATTAAAAAATACGGATGGAATAATTTTACTCATATTATATTATATACTGGTTTATCAGAGAAGGATGCTAAAAATATAGAAATAAATTTGATAAGACAATATAAAGCTTTAGGATTATCTTATAATATTACTGATGGTGGAGACGGTGGTAGAGGTTTACATAATAAAAGAAAGCCTCATACGGAGGAAGCTAAAAGAAAAATGAGTAAATCTAGAAAAGGACTACTTGCAGGTTCTAAAAATCCTATGTATGGTAGACATACTAATAATCCAGCTTATGGTAAATTTGGAAAAGAGCATCCAGCAAGTAAAAGTGTTTATCAATATACTAAAGAAGGCTTACTTATAAAAAAGTGGGATTGTATATCAGATGCAGAAAGAGAATTAAATATAAAAGTAACACATATAACTGCTTGTTGTAATGGAAGACAAAAAACAGCAGGAGGTTATATTTGGAAAAAAAAATAATATAATAACTAATAATAAATAATTATGAAAAGATTTAGAGATATTATAGAATCACCTTTTCCAGTTCCTACCAATTCATTATGGCTTAAAGGAAGTAATCTGAAAGGTTTTGTTAATGGAAAATGGATTACATTAGGTGGTGCAGGAGAAGTATCTTGGAATGATATAAAGGATAAACCTGATATACCATCAGCCTACACATTACCTATAGCTAATGCTACCACATTAGGTGGTGTAAAATCAAGTACTACAGGAACTACAGCAGGAAAGGATTATCTGGTACAGGTAAATGCTAATGGTACTATGAAAGTAAATGTGCCTTGGACTGATACTACTTATTCTGTAGTTACAGAAAAAGCAAATGGTCTTATGTCAGTTGCTTTACTTCAAAAGCTTAATGGTATCGAAGCTCAAGCTAATAAATACACATTACCTGCTGCTAGTGCTTCTCTTGGTGGTGTAAAAATAGCTTCAGCAGTAAAAGACACAGATGCTACAGAAGCAGCTACTGCACAGACAGTAGCAACTACTCTTAATGAGTTACTTGCTGCACTAAGAGCTTCAGGAGTATTAACTGCTTAATATTTTAAGATATGTACTTTACACAAGATGATTATAGAAAAATAGAACAATGGCTTTCAAAGAACTCTGTAAAAGATACAGAGTTCAATGAAGCTATTACTCCTTTTAATGGTAATGAAACTGTAGCTATAGTACAGAATGGACATAATGCTAAAGCTTCCATATCTGATATAGTAAAACAAATGTTCTTACTAGGAGTATCAGACTTTCTTAATGTGACTGACAAGTATGGAGAAAAGTATATTACACTGACAGATGCTATAAGACTAATCCCATATATGAGCAGAAAGATAGGTCAGGTTATTACCTTCTTAAATACAGAAGGTAATTGGGAACTGTATCAATTCCAAGGTGAATCTTTACTACAATGGAATAATAATACATTATGGGTAGACTTATTAGCAGAAATAGCAGCTAAAGTTAATGTAGTCCCTGATGAAGAAGATATAACAGGTATAAGGTCTGGAGATAAAACTGTTATTAAGTTTAAAGATAAACAGTATAATCCAGATGAATTCTCAGGATTAGGTAGAGTATATCTTAGAAAGAACATAGTAGATGTAGAAGATGATTTAGGGCAAACTAAAAGAATGAATCTTCTACAGCAATCTATGTTAAGTAAAGAAAATACTATCTATATTATTCAATATGATTATGACTTAAATGGTCAAGAAATAACTATTCCTGAAAATTGTGTATTACAATTTGAAGGTGGTAGTTTAAGTAACGGTATTATAATATTTAATAATACCTATATTATATCAAATGGTACTTCTTTTATTAATATAAATTGTAGTGGGCTATTAAGTAATAAACAATTAAATTTAAGTATATTTTATACAAACAATAATGATTACTCAAATTGTATTCAGACTTTAGTAAATTCTTGTGATAAAGTAATAGTAGACATTACAGATATTTATTGTAAAGAAGTAACTATAAATAAAGATATTGAAATAGATGGTCTAAGTAATACCATAAATCTAACACAAATAGATGGAGTTAGGTCAAATTATTACAATGTTTTTAATTCTATTGAAGATGGTATCCATATCTATATAAAGAATATTTCAGTTAATGGAACATTTGAGGATAATATAAATATAGACAGTGATTACAATAAGTCTATTTTTCAATTTGAGAATCCGTATAGTGTAACAATTGATAATTGTAGTTTTAAAGGAATAATAAGCAAACAGGTAAAAGGAAGTCTTTATGGTAATATTATTACAGTTATTAACTCATGCAATGTAGAAATAAGAAATTCATATTTTGAAAGCAACGGAGGATATGAAAATATTGCGTTAAACAACGTTACAAATAAAAAACCAACAACTTTTACTATTTCAAATAATATCTTTAAAGATTATAATAATGGATTTTCAGTATTTAATTGTTGGGCAGGAAATAAAGGAAATGTGATATTTGAAAGTAATAAACTTATAAACTGTTTTTATTACGGAAGTTTACTTAATATTTATGGTGAAACATTATACATAGCAAATAACACTATTATAGATTGCATGTCTAGTTCTGTATTTGATTTTACAGAAGATGGTTCATGGGTTGCTAGAAATATTATATTTAAAAACAATACAATAAAGCTACTAGACGAGGCAGAGGTATATAACTATTCTACTTTGTCTAAAGAAGTTATTTCTGGTGGAATAGGACTAAAAATAGAAGCAGAAACGTTTGAAATATGTAATAATATAATAGAGGCACAAGTTTGCATGCAAATATTACATGCCGTAAAATATTTAGACAACGAAGATGGTTATTTTTACTCTGGTAATTTTAGCCCAAATAAAGTCTGCAATATTTATAACAATATACTTAATTATAATAAATTTAGAAACAATAAAAATATAGTTAGCTTTGCATGTGGAGTATATGCCAGTGTTCCAAATCCATCATTGATGGATGTTATTTTAAATGTTAACATACATGACAATTATTTTTATAGTGGATACAGCTCACAAAATAGTAGTGGAAAGGAATTTAGACAGTTACCTATATTTATATATTCTGCAAAGAATATCAAAATAAACAATAATACTTTTGAAGATTGTATAGGGCAAAACAGAAGTGTTTATGGTAATTTAATAGAAATACAAAGTTATATCTATGATAGAGAATATACAAATGAAAAATTGGTTAGGTTTTACCAGATTGAAAGTTTGGAGATAAATAATAATATTATAAACCTAAAAAATCAACTGTCAAGATATTATTTATTATACTTCTATAGTAGGAATTTTAGTACATATAAACCTACATTTATAAATATATTAAACACTAGAGTATGTAATAATATATCAGATTCTTCTTTCTTATTGCTACAAGGAAGTAAAGAAAACTGGTTTAACTGTTCATTAAATTATCTAATTTTAAAAGGTAACAATAAATCATTCATAAGCTCTCTTTCTGTATCTTACCCAAATATCTTTAATATAGACACAGATAATAATTTGGGAGATATAAAGTTGCCTTTTATTAAAAGAGGTCAATTTTACAATAATGATTATCTTGCATTATCTAATGGGATAATAACCTATAATAAACAAGAGCAAGGAGCTATTAATCAGTTTGATGTACTAAAGTGTGATAGTGGATATTTTATGGCTTTAACATCTGGGGAATTGCTGGATACTAATTTACAGATATGCAATAATATTGGAATTGATATAATATATAAAGATGATATATATTTCCTATATTTGGGAAATAGTCCATCACATTTACTTCCCATAAATGTTTCAGATGTGGTATCTTCCTATAATGATTCTATAAAGGAACCTAAAAAAACATTAAGGGGAGCCTTAAAGTATGATACAGATAGTAGACAAGTTTATATAGACCTAAGTACAATTAGTTCATCGCAACAGCTTAATTTTGAAGGAAAAACTATTGGTGTTTTGCAAGGTAGTACTGAAACTAGACCTAATAATTTAAATTCTTCCTTTGATGTTGGATATAAGTATTATGATACAACATTAAATAAGCCAATTTGGTGGAATGGTACTAAATGGATAGACAGTAATGGCTCTGTAGTTAACATAACAAAAGGTACAACAGAACAAAGACCAACACTTCAATCTATAGATGAGGGATTTGAGTATTACGACTCTACATTAAAAAAGAAAATACTTTGGAATGGAAGTGAATGGACTAACCTTGATGGTACTCCTTTAGAATAAATATTTAACTAAAAATATTTGTTAGTGTGATAACTTTTACTTATTTTTGAACTTAAATTAAAATATTATGGGAAGAGCTAAACCATTATCAGCTAAGGCTGGTGTAACAAAGAAAAGAAAAAGAAGATACGACAGTGGAGGAAAACTTAAAAAGTAAAACTCTATATAAGATTCTTTTGTGTTCATTAAAGTATATACCTATGATAATAGCGTTTATTACTTTAATGAACACTATTTTATCAAAATATGATATAGATATACCATATTTTTCTTATATAGTGACTTATATCTTAATAGGATTTGTTTATATTGCAGCAACAGTATTTAGATTCTGTTTCTATCATAGAATGTTTATTCATTATTTTACTCTTAATCTTACATTAAATATAATAGATTATGAGATAGGAATTCCAGTAAGTGATAGAGGAATATTTACTTTATACATGGCAATATTAGGTGCATTCCTGTTTGTAGTACTTTATGTTTATTTAAAGAGACATGGGAAAATTTAATAAAGTAATCAGAGATTTATTGCAGTCTACAATAGATGACCTTGATGTAGGTAACAGTAATATTGATGAAGAGTCTGCAATGGCTATAATGAAAGTAGTACAAGATACTACTAATATGAGTAAGAGAGTTAGTAAGTATAGAGCTTGTCAGTTACTACATATAAGTAGAGCTACTTTTGATAACTATGTAAGAGAAGGTAAGCTTCCTGAAGGTGAACATACTATAGGGTTTAAGGAGAAAAGTTGGTCACTAAAGGATATAAATGATTTCAAAGATAAATATTGGAAAGAATAATGGATACACAACAATTAATTAAGAAGAATAATCAAGGTAGTGGGTATAAAAACATCTACCCTAAAACATATACAGAGTCTGTACTTGATAAGGAATCAGGTGAAATATTGGATGATATATTACAGAAGTTTAACTTTATGTATCTACCATATACAGGCTCTTCTCAGAATACAAGACTGTTAGTTCCTAAGAAACTTAGGAGAAGAGGTTTGTGGATAGCTTATATTAGATATGATAATACTCTTGTAGTAGAATATTATACAGCTACTGCTATTAATGATGAATCTTGGAAGCTTGATGAAAACTGGGCACCTTATAATATAGCAGAAATTGATGCTAGAATACTTAATCCTGACGATTTAAGTATGGAACTTGGTAAACTGTCTATAGCTGATAGAGATTATAATCCAAGTAATTTCTCAGGTAAAGGCTATAAGATTTTAAGAAGAAATCTTCAAACTGTAGATGATGTTACAAAGAATGTCTTAACTCAAGATATGATTAATGAACCTAATACTATCTATGAGATTAGATATGACTTTGATTTAAATGGGGCTACTATTACTATTCCTGAAGGATGTACTTTAGATTTTAAAGGTGGTTCATTATTAAATGGCACTATAACAGGTGATAATACTAAGATAGTAGCAGGACTTGATAATATATTTGGATTAAACACAAATATTGTTGGAAACTGGAATGTAATTGATGCTTACCCAGAATGGTTTGGTGCTAAAGGTGATAAATTAACAGATGACTCAGAAAGTTTACAATTACTATTTAATTCTTTTGAGTTTGTATATTTAACAGGTCACTATATTTTTAGTAAAACTCTTATATTAAACAAAACAAGAATTGTAAGAGGTAGCAAATACTATTATTGCAATAATACTTCTATACTAAAGTTTAATTCAGAAACTGACAATACTGCATTGATACTTCCAGAATCAGGAAGGGCTTATTTTAAATTTGAAAATATATGTTTGTTTGGTACACCCGTAATTGAAGATGCTTTATGGAAAGAGGGCACAATTGCAATTGATATTACTCAGGGTTCAAATATTGTTATAGACAGTTGTTGGTTAAGTGGTTTTGAAAAAGGGATTATTTCTAGTTTTAATAGCTATTATAACTCAATTTCAAATTCAAGAATAGAGGGTTTTAAAACTATACTAGAAAATTTTAGTCCTAACAATTTTAATATTTTTAACAATAGAGTTTCTAAATTTTGTGTATTTATAAAAGGATTAAGTGGAGACGGCCCACTTAATATATACAATAATTCTTTTGAACATTTTTCTTCCTATTTTATACTTGTATCTTATCTTATAAGACAAGTAAATATATATAATAATTATTTTGAACCTAATAGGGAAGAATTACCTCCATTATTTACAGACAATAATAATGGTAAGTACGGTGGAAATGTACTATTTTACGGGCAGATTTATCAGTTAAACTCTTATGGTAATGAATTTCAAGTAAATGATTGCAAAGGAGTTTACTTATTGGCTGGATTAAAATCTTTTCATTCTTTTAATAACAGAATATTGATTTTAGAAAAAACAAATTTAGACTATTACTATAAAAAGAATCCATATATAGAATGGGATGTAAACAGCTTGACTGACTTTTATTTAAATGATATTTCTTATGTTGGTACTGCTGAAAGTTACTTATATGATAAAGACTACACTCCAATATCTTATATAGAAGCAAAATCATCTTGTAATTTTTATGCTGTAGACCCTGTAACGGATAAGCAAATTTATAATAGAAATTCAAGAACAAATATTAAGTGCTTGAATGGATGGGTATTTTCGTCTAATAGGTCGCCGTCATATTATTTTATAGATAACATCTTATATCTTGCTGGAGAGATAGATAAAGGTAGTTCAACAACAAGTAATGTTGTTGGCTCTTTACAGGGTGTAAATTCTACAGGAGGACAGATTTTTGATTATTGCTACTTAAAATGTATAGACGACAATTATAATCAGGTTGTTTTGAAATTTACATTTGAAACAACAGAGTTGGAAGTTGTTTCAGAATTTACTGGAAGTAAAATCATATTAGATGGGTGTATAGTAAATTATCAGAGATAAAACTTCTTAATTACATGTAATTAATAAATGACTTAGGTACTTGTCTAAGTCATTTATTTTTTGTATGTTTGTAGTCTAAAATGGGAGAATATGAATAAGTATGTTATTATTTTTATATTGTTACTTATTGCTGCTACAGGGTATCTTTTTGTGGAGAATAAAAAGTTAAATGAAAAGTATGAGACATCTGTAGAAAATATTAAAGCTTATGATAATATCCTAAGTAATACTGATAATGAAAACAGAGTGCTTAAATTAACAGTAGAACAGCTCAATTACTTCAATGATTCTGTTCTTCAAAAGATAAATGAGGTCAGGAAGGAATTAAAGATAAAGGATAAGGATATACAGCAGTTACAATATAAGCTAAGCACAGTCAGTAAATCTGATACTATTATTACCAAAGATACTATCTTTAAAGAAGTAGACTTTGAACTTGATACTATATTAGTAGATAAGTGGTATAAGAATAAATTATATCTTAAATACCCTAACATAATATCAAGTACTCCAGAATTTACATTGGAGAGTTATGCTGTTATATCAAGTAAGAAAGAGTTAGTAAATCCACCTAAAAAGAATAAGATAGCTAGATTTTTTCAGAATATATTTGGGAGAAAACATACTGTAGTAGAAGTTAATACGAGAGAATTAAACCCTTATGTTACAAACAAAACACAGAGATATGTACAAATAATTGAATGATATGATTGACTATGGGATAATTATTACAGGTATTATAGGCATAATTACTACAGTAGTAAGTGCTTGGGTCTCTTGGTTCTTTACCAGAAAGAAATATGCAGTAGAAGTTGATAATTCTATAATAGAAGGAATGCAAAAGTCCTTAGAATTCTATAAGACATTATCAAATGATAATAAAGAGAGACTTGAAGAAATGATTAAAAGGAATGATACTTTAGAAGCTGAAATATCAGATTTGAAAAAGCAAGTCTTTAATTTAATGGGAAGTATATGTATGGACCTTACATGTACTTTAAGAAAGAGAGATATTAATTTATTTGATAATATTAGATATGGAAATTATTCTAAAGAGGAAGGTAAAGACTCCTGACTATACACTAGGAGAATTATTTATTAATGGTATTTATGAGTGTGATACATTGGAAGACTCTGATAGAGGATTAAGAGACTCTATGACAGAAGATGAAATTAAGAGAATAAAAGTGTATGGTAACACTGCTGTTCCAACAGGGACTTATAAAATAGATATGAATACTGTTAGTCCAAAATTTAAAGATAGAAGTTGGGCTAAACCTTATGGGGGTAAGTTACCTAGACTCCAGAATGTGAAAGGTTATGAAGGAGTGCTTATTCATGTAGGAAATACAAGTTCTGATACATTAGGCTGTATATTAGTTGGGGAAAAACCTTCTAGTAGAATAGAAGGAAGAATAATAAACAGTACAGCATGTTTTATGGAATTAATGACAGAACTTCTTAAAGCTAAAGCTAAAGGAGAAGAAATAACTATTAAAATTGAATGACTATGGCAAGAAAATGTGGATGTAAAGGTAAAAGAGGTAAAGGTAAAGGAAGATAATGGTAACTAAAAGTACTTTGAAAATTCCTATATATGATTTTACTATCTATGTTTCAATATTTGATAATTGGGATGAGATAAGTAAATATCATAAAGGAGCAATAGATGATGAAAGAGAAGGGTTTATATTAACAAATAATCTTTATCCTACAAAGATAAAATTCTTTGTTAATTCTGAATGTCCTTCATGTATTATTCATGAAATTGTTCATATTAAAAATATTATATTTGATATTATCCATTATTCACCAAACAGTGATAATGATGAGCCTGAAGCTTATTTAGTTCAGTATTTATATAAGAAGATTATTGAAGTATATTATAAGCATAAAGACAATGCTAAAAAATAATTTATGTAACCCACTCAGTATTAAGTTATTGAGTGGGTTTTTTATTGTCTTTTAGTAATGATATGTGAAATTTAATATTATACATATCTTTGCACTATGTAAGCTTACAAGAGATACTAATTTATTAACTAACAACTAAATTTTCAAGTACTATGGAAATCATGGATAATACTCAACACAAAGAGTATGCTAGTAGAGGTTTAGGTAATACAGCTCTTGGTTTTGGTATTGCAGGTACTGCTTTAGCTCTTTTAAGTGGAGGTATGGGTCTATTTGGTCTTAACAGAAATTCAGGTTCATGTAATAGTGATTGTGTTTTAACTTGTAAAGATAAAGTAGAACTAGCTGGTGCTATCTATCAAGGAAGAATAACTGAACTTCAAGAAAGATTTAATGACAGACAAGTTATCGACAGAGAATTATTTGGTCTTTATAAGAGCCAAGTAGATGCTGACTTTGGTCTGTATAAATCTACAAGAGATGGTTTTGATGTTCTTTCTGCAAAGCATAATGAAGATGCCTTCAATCTTTATAAGAACCAAAGAGATAACTTTGATGCTCTGAATGCTAAAATCAATGCTCTTGAAACTCAAGTAGCTGTTAATGCTGCTATAAGACCTTACCAAGACAAGCTTATTCAGTGTGAAATTGAAAAGGCTTATACTGCTGGTATTAACTATACTGACAGAAAGACTTGTAGAATGATTACAGGTCAGGTAGTATTACCTAATACTCCTACTGTAACAGGTTTTGGTTCTTACTTAGGATGCTGCCCTGCTGGTTCTGCTACTGCAAGTAAGTAATCTATGGGGGAGTTATATCTCCCCCTTTTGTTTAATATTAATCTTTTAAAATATGTTTCCAGTAAATCAAGTTATATTAGGGGGCAGTGACCCCTTGTTAGGTTCATCTACTTCTAATATGAATATTGATGACCAACTAAGATTGTTAGAAAGACAAAAACAGCTTCTAGAAGAAGCACAGCAAAAACAGCTTTATCATAATCAACAAGTAGTCAATACTCCTAAGAAGTTAATATGGGATGAAATAGATAGTGAAGTAACTCCTCTAACAGATGAACAGAAGAGTATGTTATTTCAGGACCCTGAATATGCTGATATTTATAATAAAATACAAGTATTAGTTCAATCTGAAATTATCAACCTTGTAAAGAGTAGAATAGAAAATACCACTGAAGGTAGAGAACTCTTAAGTTCTCAACTTAAAATAGTTAAGAAACTTAAAGGTAAAATAATAGACACAACTAATAGAGAGATGGAGATGTTTAGGAAATTCAAAGAATATAGTAAGCAGCATCCAGAAGTAACTTATGAAGAATTTATTAAATCAGTAATGTAATATGCAGGCAAAACAATTGACAGTTAAATTAAAGGAATATATGCTCTCTCAAGTAGATACAATGGGTAAAAACAATCCAATGATTAGCTTTGCTAGACCTCTTATAAAGAGAGCTATTGATAACAAGTTTGATGGTGCTGAAAAGATGCTATCTTTGATAGCAGATAAGGATGGTAATATTGATGTAGCTTCTATAATGGATGAAATGATTCAGTCTTTAGTCAATACTAATCCTTTCACTCTAAACAATTCTCTTGTTGGTAATATAGAAATAGGTGGAGGATTAATCAAACTTGATTTACCTTTCACATCTAAAAGATTAGTATTTAATCAAGATGATATTGAATTACTAAAGGAAAGTTTAATCTCTAATTCTAAATAATATGGAAGACTTAATTCTGTTAGATATTTTGAGAAAGAAAGGTATCCTCAATGACAAAGAAATTAGAGAGATACATAAAGAGTCATCTTATTTAATACCTTCTTCAGGAGAGGATTCAGATAAAGCTGAAAAGTTTGATGAAAAAACTGCTAAAGAAAAAGTATCTAAGATGTACCATTCAGAGGGAGGTAGAAAGTATGTTGGAGAAAAATATTCTCTAGCCACTGCTAAGGAAATGGTGGATAGATATAAGAGTGTTCTACCAACTTCTATTACTTGTTATGATATGTATGTGGCTCTTAATGAACATTATCATAATTATTGCTCTTTATTTAAATCATGGTTTGGGGAATCAATAGATATGAAGATAGTAGAATCAGCTATAGTATATTGGTTCAAAGATGATGACTGGAATGATGGATGTAAGATATGGAAACATTTTGAAGAATAAGATGATAAAGAAGGTATAGTTATTATTAGCTATACCTTCTTTTTTTTTATTTAGCACAGTAAATAAGTAATTTATTAACACTATAATTACAGCTTTGTTTAATAGGTTGTTTAAATCAAAAAGAGTACTTAACTTTGCATAGTTTTAATAACTAAAGGAGAAGAAAAAATTATGGAAGGATTAAGCGATGAATTCATTCTATCAGGAGATGAAATGGTTGATGTAGACAATCTATTCTCTGATGAAGAAGAAAAAGAAACACAGGAAACTCCACCTGAGGAAAAGGAGAAAAATGAAAAAGAAAAGAAGGAAACTACTGAGGAAGAAGAAATAAATCCAGATGATTTATTTAGTAATCCAGAGGGCGTAGGTAGTGAGAAAGATAATCAAGAAAAGGAGGGGGATACCCCACCTGAAAAGGGTGGTACTTCTCCCAAAACTAACTTCTACTCTTCCATTGCCAGTGCCTTGAAAGATGAGGGTATCCTCCCTGACCTTGATGATGAAACAGTAAGTAATATTAAGGAAGCCTCAGACTTTGCAGATGCTATTGAAAAACAGATTCAAGCTAGATTTGATGAGAGACAAAAAAGAATTGATGATGCTTTAAATGCTAATGTAGAGCCTGATGAAGTAAGACAGTATGAGAATACTATTTCTTTCCTTGATTCTATTAAGGAAGAAAATATTACTGACGAATCTGATAAAGGGGAATCTCTAAGAAAGAGACTTATTTATCAAGATTTCATTAATAGAGGTTATAGTAAGGAAAGAGCTACAAGAGAGGTTAAAAAATCTTTTGACTCTGGTACTGATATAGAGGATGCTAAAGAGGCATTAGATAGCAATAAAGAGTTTTTTAACAAAGCTTATCAGGACCTTATCAAAGATGCTCAAGAAGAAGCAAAGGCAGAGCAGGAGAAGAACAAGAAAGAGGCTGCTCAGTTAAAGAAGTCAATGCTGGAAGATAAAGAAATATTTGAAGGCATTACTCTTGATAAAGTTACAAGACAAAAAGCCTTTGATAATATTACAAAACCTGTATTTAAGACAGAAGATGGTGAATACTTGACTGCTATTCAGAAATATGAAATGGAGAATCCAGTTGAGTTTAGAAAGTACTTATCTGTACTATTCACTATGACTGATGGTTTTAAGAGTCTTGATAAAATTGTAAAAGGTAAAGTAAAGAAGGAAGTCAAGCAAAGCCTAAAAGAACTGGAGCATAGACTCAGTAGCACTTCAAGAAGTGGAGCTGGAGACCCTAAATTTGTAGGTTTGGAAGAAGAAGATACTGAACAGACCTACAGAGGCTGGAAGCTTGATGTTTAAAAATATAGATTTATTAACAAGTTATTAAATTATGGCAGGTAAATTAGGTAAATTTCAAATGTTAGGCTTCCAACATTGGAAGGGTCTGACAAGTGACAATCACCTTGGCTCTATTTTCCAGTTGCAACCACAAAAAGCAACTAATCTGATGGTGCAACTATTGGCATTTTATAGAGGAAAGACTCTGGATACATTCCTGAATCAGTTCCCAACAAGAGAGTTTGAGGATGATAATGAGTATTACTGGGATGTTATTGGTTCTTCAAGAAGAAATATTCCTCTTGTAGAAGCTAGAGATGAAAATGGAACAGTTGTAGAAGAAGGAGGACAAAATGTTGGTGTAGGAACTACTCCTTTCTACCTTGTATTCCCTGAAGACTGGTTTGCTGATGGTGAAGTTATTGTAGGTCATTTGAACCAAGTATATCCAATGAGAGTTCTTGGAGATGCTAGAATGGAAGGTACAAATGCAGTCTACAAAGTAGAATTGATGGGTGGTAACACTACTGGTATTCCAGCAGAAAGATTACTTGCTGGTGAAAGATTCAGTATTGATTTTGCTCCTGTTGAAAAAGAACTCTCTAGAAAAGTTGGTGATGTAAGATTCACTAGCCCTGTTTCTATGAGAAATGA
>NFZC01009833.1_pt1 | contig 14439 bp, 6 predicted proteins | sample 1095391 | NCBI WGS metagenome assembly NFZC01 (sample SAMN03609890, study PRJNA323583) | gut metagenome | isolation source: feces | host: Rattus norvegicus | place: Denmark: Riget | collected 2013
ATCTAAAACTGTTCAAGAGGAATTACAACAAGCTCTTTATCAAATTAATCAATCTGAAAACCATGCTATAACTCATTTAGAAGACACTTATGATTTAGGAGTAGAAACAATAGTTTCTGCTGAAAAAACTTCTCTTGAAAACTTAAAAAAACTTACAAAAGAATTATCAGAACAATTGAATATAGTTGTTGAAGAAGTTGAAAAAATAATAAGTGAAAAATTAGATAATGCTCTTTTAGTTATAAAAAAATTAGAAAATGATTCTATTTCTAATTTAAATAAAGTTGCTATAAACATTCAAAGAGATTTAGAAAATATAAAAGAGCAATTTGTTGTTGAAATTCAAGAAGTTATAAAGAGATTTGAATTAACTCTTGAAAATCATTTCAACAAGCTAAAACAAGAGTTAACAGCACATAAAGATAAATTACAAGATGAACTTATATTAGAAAAAGAACTTGTATTTATAGAATTAGATAAAGAAAAAAATAATATCATTCAAGAACTATATATTTTAAAGAATGAATATTGTGAAGAAATAAATCAAATAGCAGAAGAAACAAAAGCTAAAGTTGAAGAATTAAGAAAAGAATTAGCTAATATGACAGAACAAAGATATTCTGTTGTTCTAACTGCTGGAGAAACTCTTATACAATTACCAAAAACATTTACATTAAATGATAGAGTTAAAGTTTATATAGATGGTTTAATGCATATAAAAGAAGATGGTTCTTTTACTATAAATAAATTAGAAAGACAAATAACTTTATCTGAACCATATAAAGCAGATGTTAATGTTGTTGTATTAGCAGAATTACCAGACTATAATATTGAAGCTATAAAAGAACAACTTTATATAGATGGAGAAAAATATAAAAACGATGCTATAAAACTTATTCAAGATACTGGAGAACAAGGGCAAACAACTTTAGAAAATCATATTACTGATGGTATTGAAAGAATAGAAAATAAAGTTGTTGAATCTGTGGATAGTGTTGCAGGAGAGTTTACAAGTAGAATTGAAAGTTATTTACAAACACTAGTTGAGCAAAAGCATATTAGTGTATTAGAAAAAAATTCTAATAAAATAAAATTGCCAGAAACATTTGTATTAACTCCAAGAATAAGAGTATTTGTTGATGGAGAAATATTAATTCCAAATATAAACTATACTCTTGATGGAAGATTAAAAGAAATAACTTTAAATAATACTTATAAAGACCCAGTTAATGTTTTAGTTTTAGATGATTTTCCAGATGAAAATATTGAAGAACTAAAACAACAGATGTATAAAGATGGAGAAATATTTAAAGCTGAAACTTTAGGTATAATAACTCAGAAAAAAGATGCAGCAATATTAGAAGTTGAAAATAGAGTAAATAATTGTGTAGATACAGTTGTCGACGAAGTAAATCAAAATGTTATGCAATATATGACAAATTTAAAAGAACAAAAATTTAAATTTGTTTTAACTTCAAATTCAACAGTAGTAGAATTACCTGAAAATTATATTTTATATCATAGAACAAGAGTTTTTATAGATGGTAAATTAGCTATACCAGAAGATGAATATACAATAGACCATTTAACTAAAACTATAAATATAGTTACTCCAGTTGACTATGATAGATTTATATATGTAACAGATGAATATCCATCTACAGATATTTTAGAACTTAAAAAAGTTTTGTTTCAACAATTAGAAGCTGAAAAAGATAATATGATAAACACAATTAAGCAACAAACTATTTTAGAAATTAATAAAATGATAGAAAAAAACAATCAACTTATAGATGACAGTAAACAAGAAATACATACTTTTACTGAAAACTATAAAGAACGTAGCTATTCTATAGTATTAAATGCAAATCAAACTATTTTAAACATTCCAAAAGATTCTTTCCCTTTAAGTATTTTTGCAAAAGTATATATAGACGGAATTCTTCAAAAGAACGATTTAAACTATACAATAGATTTAGATAGCAATATTATTACTTTAACTGAATCATTTAGTTATGATACTGATATAAGTATTTATGATAATATTCAAACACCAAAAAGTAATTAAGGAGAAATAGATGTATTTAAAAAACGTAAAAGATAGAGAAGCATTTATTAGAGAATCAACTATCGAAAGTTTAAAGAAAAACACCTTTTTACTTGAAGGTGATATAGTATTAGTTGCAGAAGATGGTGCTTTCTATGGAATTAATACTAAAAAAGGTAAATATCAATTAGATAACGGATTATTTGCAGAACATATGCCAGTATCACTTAAAGGTACTGTTGAATCTGCAGAAAAGTTAGCTACTCCAGTTAATATAAAACTAAGTGGAGATATTGATGGAAATATTGATTTTGATGGTTCAGAAGATGTTGTAATAGTTACAACAGTAAATGATAATAGCCATAATCACGATACATCAAGTATTACATCTTTAGATGCAAGTAAAATAACTACTGGTAAATTAGATACAGAAGTTATTCCAACATTAGATGCAAGTAAAATTGGTACTGGAACTTTTTCTTCTGATAGAATACCTAATCTAGATTCTAGTAAAATAACTACTGGAAAACTAGATACTAATGTTATTCCAGATTTAGATGCTGAAAAAATAAAAACTGGAACTATAAATGTTAGTAGAATTCCTAATTTAAATGCTAATAAAATTGTAAGTGGAGTTTTTTCTACTGAAAGAATACCAGAATTAGATGCAGCCAAAATAAATTCTGGAATTTTTCCATTAGAAAGAATGGAAGCTATATATCATAGAGGTACAGATGAACCAACTCAAAAAACTGCTGTTTGGTTTGATCCAAGTGAAGATGCAAATGATTATATTCCACCAGAAGGAAATAACTTATATGATGGTATAGTTCAAACAATGAATGAAATGAAAAAGGATATGGATAATTTAACATATTCTTTAAATTATAAATTAGATGCAGGAGAAAGAATAACTGCTCCAGAAGAACCTCAAGTTAGAGTTTTAAATAGCAATAACACTACTAATCCTGAAGAAGAACCAGAATATGTTCCTAGTGTATCTGATGTAGAATTACCAGATGATTATTCTCCAGTTACTCCAGAAGAATTTTCAGGAATAGTAAAGCATATATGTATAGCTAGAGGTAAAAAAGAATTTATTGGAAATCTTATGGAAGGTGAATTCTTTTTAGATTTATATTCTAGAGAATTATTTATTGGTGGAGCTAAAGGAAGACCTTTATTAATAGGAAAAGAAGGTGGAGGAAGTGGCTCTGGTGGTAGCGGTAATTTAACTGGAGAATATCTAGAACTTACAAACGAAAAAGGTGAAGCATATAAAATAAAAGTAAATTCTAATGGTCAATTAGAAATTTATAAATCTTTAATAGATAAGCAACCTTTACCAAATCCAAATGAGCCAGGAAGTGATGGAATTTTCCATGAAAACTGGGATGAATATAAATCTTCTGATGGAACTGGTTTATGTATAAATCAAATATATTCAGGTGGAGCATTGAACTCTGATAATACTCCAGTTTCTCATAGTTTTATAGAAATATATAATCATTCAGAAAGAGATATAAACTTAAGAGGATTATCAATTCAATATGCCAAAATAGGTAAAGAATGGAAAGTTTGTCCATTAAGTGGTATATTACCAGGGAATACAAGTTATCTTATAAGATGTGTACAAAATACCAATCCATATAAATTAGCTTGTAGAGTTAAAATTAAAAACTTTGACTTAGATTGGAATCAAGAGTTATCACCTACAGGAATGAAAGTAGCATTAGTTGTAGGAACAGAGCCTCTTGATACTGAAAATCCTTATAGGGATCCTAAAAATGGTTCTCCATCAATTTATAGATATATAGATATGCTTGGTGCTGGTGGTAAAGAATCAACTCAAAAAATAGATTATCAAGAGGGATATTTTGCTAGACATTGTTTAGATAAAAATACTGCTTGTTGTAGAACATTTAGAGTTGGTATGAAAGATAATGATGATAACTTACTAGATACAATAGCAATAGATTATAGAAATGCAGACATAGAAGCATATGGACCAAGATGTAGAGCTGATGGTCCATGGGATATTTATAGAGATAAAATAAAATTATCAGCTAATAGGCCAAATATGATATTTATCACTTTTGGAAAAAAACAATCAACAAGAATATTTACTTGGCAATCTTTACCTAGTAAAGAAGGATATTTAAAAATTAAGAAAAAAGGCGAAGATTCTTGGAAAACATATAAAGCTACATTAAGAAATATAACTCATCATGATACTGCTGCTGTAACTAATAAAGTTCAAGTTGATAATTTAACTAAAGGAACTTATGTTTATAAATGTGGTAAAGAGGGCGAATGGTCTGACGAGTATGAGTTTCAAGTATTTGATGAAAAATATGGAGATTTCACTTCTCCTTTATCTGGTGATACTTATGCTGATAGAAGTGTTAAATTTTTACAAACATCAGACCAACAAGGATGGTCAGAAGAAGAATACTTAGCTTGGAAATATGCTCACGATTTTATTTATCAAAACGAAAAAGTAAATCAAGAAAAACCGTTATATGATTGGCGTATCAATACTGGTGATGCTTCTCAAAATGGTAATAGAGCTTATGAGTGGAGATATTACTATGATGCAGCAAAAGAAGATTTACCTAATACAGTAGAAATGTTAATTATAGGTAATAATGACTTAGTTGATAAAAAGAAATCAGAAGCATATACATATTATTCTAACTATGAAGATTCTCCATATCCTGGTTGTTATGAATTTGTAATAGGAGATATTCAGTTTTTATCTTGGAATACTTGGGCTGGTGTTGATACTGATTATACTGATATAGATGGGCAAATAGGTTATACTAAAAGACAAATAGAATGGTTAAAAGAAAAATTAAGAGGTCCTAGAAAAAGATGGACTATAGGTTTAACTCATGTTGCTCCTTACACAATTGTTCAACAGAAACAAGGACAACCATATAAAGAAGCAATAGAGGGAAATAATGGAGAATATGCTCCAATGGACTTAGTTATTTGTGGACATAACCATGCTTATAGTAGAACTCAACCAATGCTTAATAATGAAGTTAATAAACTAAATGGTGTTTACCATGTTATGTGCCAAGCTACTGGTTATAAACTTTCTGGAAAAGAAAAACCAAATCCAGCAGGACAACCATATTATGGATTAAAATCTGATGGAAGTTTTTCAGTAGGAGTTCCAGGAAATCCTACTTATATTCTGTGGGAAATAACTAAAGATTATATAGAATTCAAATGTTATATGATAACTGGAATAATAAAAAAAGACCCCGTAACTAAAGAAGTAACTTATGGTGAATTTAGTGAATATAATAAAGAATTAATAGATACTTTTAAATTCTATCATCGTTCTGTTAGAGCAGAACATGAAAGTGAATTATAAGGAGGTAACTTTTGAGTATAAAAACATACAACGAAGAAACGAAGAGATGGGAGCAACAATCCTCTCTTCATGCTTCATCAATAAAAGTTAGAGATACTCTTGGTAATTTTAAATCTGAAATAAAAACAGTAGAAAACTGTTTAGAAGAAACTCAAGAAACCATTACTAATTTAAAAAAAGATATTAAATATATCTATGAAAATGGAACAATTGGTGGTGGTGGAGGTGTGGGAGGCGGAAGTGTCTTCCCTAAAATCGAATTAAACAGTCCTACTGATATAATAGTTAAAACTGAAAATCAATTTACTGTTTCATATTTCTTTAATTCTCCTAACCCAGGTGAAGGAACTGCTAACTATGTTATAACTAAAAAAAACAGTGTTGAAGCTCCTATTTTAGATATAAGAAAAACAGTAAAACAAGGTAGAGTTAATCATATATTTGATCCTATTCCTAGTGGAGAATATGAATTATCTATATCAGTAACAGATCAAACTGGTATAGGTTCTAATAATATTATTTGTAATATTACTTGTGGTGCTTTAGAAATAACTACAAATGAAGAAACAAATAGAGATGTTAGATTAGGAAGTCCATTAACAATAACTTATAAATTATCAAGTATTTTTAAAGACCCAGTAGATGTTGATATAACTATGCCAAATGGACAATTGGTTAAAGAGAAAAAAACTGCTGGAACATATAAAATTGAACTTCCTGCATTTGATACATTAGGAGTAAAAAATTTAACAATAAAAGGTACTTGTAATGAAGTAGAATCTAATACTCTTAAATTTACTTTTATTGTAACTGATGCTACTACAATGTTTATATCTTCAACATTTGAAGGCGGACAATTTAGACAAGACGAAAACGTAAGTATTAATTATAGAATTTCATTAATGGGAGCTAGACAATTCTTAACTGATGTTTATTTAAATGACCAATTACATGAAAGTGGAATTAGTTCAAAGAATGGTCATAACTTTTATACACTTAATGGATTGCAATTAGGTACTTATAAAGTTAGATTTGAATGTAAAACTCTTGAAACTGTAAATCCTATAAAAGCATCTTTAGAAGTTCCAGAATTTGAAATTGTATCTTCTGATTTTAGAACTTATCAATTTTCAAAAGATAGTTTGGTTTTATCTCTAGATGCCAGAAAAGGTAAAAGTAATAATCAAGATTCTTCAAAAGTATCTGTTTGGGAAGATACAGAGCCTGGCGTTGTTACTGTTACAAAACTTCATAATTTTGCTTTTAACTTTTTAAATGGTTGGGTTAATAGTGAAACTGGTGGAGAAACTAATGTTGACGGTTTAAAATTTAGCGGAAAATCATATGCAGAAATAGATTTAAAACCATTAAGTGAAAATTTACAAAATGGCTTAACAATAGAAGTAAGATATAAAAACTTTGATATAGGTGCTGATAAAGATGGCAACTATTCTTGTATATTTGATTGCTTTAAAGGAACTAAATTTACTGGTAAAGGTATTATGATAGATTCTAAAGAAGCTTTTGCAAGAACAAGTTATGCAGATTCTATAGCAAATGAATGTAATGAAAATGAATGGGTAACTCAAACATTTGTTATAAATACTCAAAATAATGAAATTCTTTTATATACTAATGGATGTATATCTTCTTATTCTAAAATGGATACTTTAGCAGATATGTTAGTAGATAAAAAAATTACATTAGGTGCAAGAAATGAAGATGGAATATTATATAATTCAAATTGTTCTATACAAACAGTAAGAATTTATAATAGATCATTAGATGATTTAGAAGTTTTTAAAAACTATGTTTCTGATTTACCATTAGAAAAACAAGATGAAATTATTGCTATTCATGAAGGCCAAAAACAAATTCCTACACTTAAATTAAAATTTGATGAAAGTGCTTTAGGAAATGCAACAGCTACTACTACTGTTCAATTAGAATATTCTGACCCTAATGACCCTAGTAAAAATATAATTCTTGATAGTTCAATTATTCAAAAACAAGGTACAACTTCTCAAACATATCCTGTATCTAACTATACTATTAAATTATATGATGCAGGTTTACCTTTTGATTATGCTCCAAAAGATGATTGGGTTCCTGAAAATATTTTTACATTAAAAGCTGATTATATGGATTCTTCTCATGCTAATAATACTGGTATTGCAGCATATGCAAGTGAAGTGTTTAAAAGATTAGGTATAAAAAACCCTGCTCAAAAAGAAAATGATAAAGTTAAAAATACAATAGATGGTTTCATGATTAACTTATATGTTAATGGAACTAATAGAGGATTATATAACTTTAATACAGATAGATATGGTGCTAAAAACTATGGTTTAAGTAACACAAGTTTTAAAACAGTAGCACTTTCTTACGAGGCTAACAGTAATACTGGTAATGCTACTGGTTTCCATACTCAAGATTGGAATTTAATTAAAGGTGCTTTCAAAGTAAGATATTTTAAAAATGAAAATGACCAAAATAAATATTTAACATATGACCAAGAAACTGGAGAAATGGTTCTTACTCAAGGTGTACATGGTGAATTTGCTAAATTAATTAAATGGATAAATGAAGCCGGTCAAGAAGCTGTAGAAGACACTACAAAAAGATTTTATTCAGAATTTAAAGAACATTTAGACTTAAATCATACTCTTTTATATATGCTTATTGTAGAGATATTTGGTTTAATGGATAACTTTGAAAAGAATATGGTTCTTACATATTTTGGTGAACAATACAATCAACAAACAGGTATGCTTGATGAAATATGGTATCCTCAATTATATGACCTTGACTCATCTGTTGGTTTATCTAACAACGGAGAACTTAAATATCAGCCTTGTGTAAACTTCACACAAGAAGAAGGTATGCCTGCTGACCATCAATATAATGGTACTAAATCTTTATTATGGGCTGGCTTAAAAAAACAATTTTTTAAAGAATTAAAAGATATGTATGCTCAAATGAGAAGAACTGGTCTTTTAAGTTTTGATACTTTAGTAGAATATTATCAAGGCAAAACAATAGATAAAGTTTCTCCTTATTTATATAGTGTTGATGCTAGATTAAAATATATAAATCCTTCTGCTGATGGAAATGGTAAAGATACTTATTATCATTTCTGTAAAGGAAGAAGAATTGAATTTACTAAAAAATGGTTAAAAAATAGAATAACTTTCCTTGACTCTATATATGAATATGGAAATGAATCTAATCCTGACGGAGAGTTCTGGAAATATATTCAAGCTAGATATTTATCTAAAACTAGTAGTGAAACAACATTTACCATTAAAGCTAAATCAACAACTCCTATCTTTGTAGTAGTAGTTGACGATAATATGAAAACTGATGGTAAGAAATATTTTATTAATAATGATAAGTTTTATAATATAACTATCCCTATGAATAATTCTGCTGATGGTGCAATGTTTGGTATTACATTTGGACCAAAGTTGACTAATTTAGAATTTTCTAATAATATAAAATTAAATTCTTTATATTTAGAACATGCAAGAAGTTTACAAGAACTTGACATACCTAATAATAGAGACTTAATAAATATTGTTTTAAATAACTGTGATAATTTAAGAAAATTTAACGTTAAAGGGTGTACAAAACTAGGAAGTCAATTAGGTGCTGAAAAGGTTAATTTTACAAATTGTCCTAATATTAGAAGCATAGATATTAGTAATACTGCAATCAGTGGTTTTTTAGTAAATGAAAAAGGTGGAGTTATAGATAATATATCTTGTGATAATTCTAATATTGAAACTTTTATACTTAAAAATCAACCTTATATAGATTCTTTAAATATAAATGAATGTTATAACTTAAAAAAATTTGAATTAATAAATTGTCCAAGAGTAACTTCTGTTAATTTCCCATCATCTAAATTAGAAGTATTTAGAATTATGGATTGTCCTCAAGTTACATCTATAAATGTTAGTAATAATCCATTTTTAAATTCCCTTCCAGATAAATCTGATCCAGAAAATAAACCAAGTTTTCTAATTGAAAATTGTTCAAAACTTAATAAAATAATAATGTCTAATCTTTCCAATAAAGATATGACTATGTTAGATTTAATAAATGTTGAAAATATAGAATATTTAGACATTTCTAAATGTGGATATTTAAGTGAAGTTAGATTTTCTAATGGAGCTACTAAACTTACAACATTTAAGTGTGATAATAGTAATATTCAAAATTTTATAATAGGACGTAATGGTTCTACTGTTACATATTTAGATTTAGGTAAATTTCCTAATTTAAATTTTTGTAAATTTGAAAATTGTAAAAATTTAAAAGAAGTAAGAAATTGTAACTTAGGAAGACAAACACCTATTAGCGGACAAAGGATATTTTATAATTGTGACAATTTAATAAAAGTTGATGGATATTTAAGGTTAAATAATATTAGTGAAGCATTTAGATATTGTTCTAAATTAGAATATTTAAGTGACGATATTCATTTAGATACAGTAACTTCTGCCGAGACTTCTTTTCAAGGTTGCAATAAATTAACTATGAATCATGTGAAAAATATCCTTAGTAAACTTATTAATGTTAAATCTTTATATTATACATTTGCCAACTGTAAATCATTAGTTGCATCAGATGAATTTCCTCTTCCAGAAAATTTATTTGAAAATAATTTATTAGTTGAATATTTGGATAGTACATTTGGTGGAAATAATTTTACTGGTCCTTTCCCAGTTAATATTTTTTCTACTTTAACAAACCTAAAAAGAATTGGTTATATTTTTAGTGGTTCAAAAATGAATGCTCCTCTACTAAATATAGAAAATATTTTTTCTGCTTTAACTAATTTAGAATCTCTGCAAAGTCCTTTTGAAGGAATAAAACTTATCAAAATGCCTAATAAAAATCTATTGGCTAATAATATAAAATTAGCTAATGTTACTAGATTATTTTCAAATCAAACTACAATGCTAAAATCTGATGACTCTGGAGAATATTTTATAAATGGAGATTATTTTGTTAATAACCCTCTTATAACTAATTTGGAATACACATTTAATGGTTGTAAAAATTTATTAGGTAAAATACCAACTAATCTATTTTCTAACCAAAAGAATTTGAAAAATATTTCTTGCTTATTTAAAGATTGTGTCGGTATAACAGGAGAAGTTCCTGCTAACTTATTTCCTTGTAATCCTAATGATAGTAAACTAACCAATGTTGCTTATACTTTTTCAGGTTCTGGTATTACTGGAAATATTAAGAATGAATTATTTGCTAAACATGATAAAATAGAAGATATGAGTCATATTTTTTATGATTGCTCAAAGCTTGGAACTGGAATACCATCCCAAGATGTTTCTTTCCCTAATAAAATTTTTAGAGGGAAAACTGCTTTAACAACAATAAAAGGTGCATTTAGAGGTTGCAGCGAATATCTTATAACTTTTGATGAAAACAACGAAGATGATAATAAGTTGCTTTCTGATAATATAAAACTTCAAGATATAAGTTACTTGTTCTATGGTTGTACAAAATTAACTGGTGCACTTCCTCCAGATATTTTTAATATTAAAAATTCTAATGAAGAATATATAAGTAATGAAATACAGAAAGCTGAATATGTTTTCCATTCTACAAATTTAAAAGGAAAAATACCATCTAATTTATTTAAATCTTTTGGTAAAGTTATAAGTCTTCAAGGATTCTTTAGAAGATGTTTTAATTTAACTGGTGGATTACCTTATGACTTATTTTACAACTGTCATGAATTAAAAGATTTATCTGATTTTATATCTTTCTACGAAGGTGAAGAACTTCATTTATCAAGTTTTGGAACCAATAGAGATGAAACGGTAGAAAAAAATAGAGATGAACTTACTGGAGAGTTATATGTTTTTAACAAAGATATTTTCACAAGAAATCCAAAATTAGAAAATATAAAATCACTTGTTCGTGGAACTAAATTAGATTGTAAATTACATCCAGAAACATTTATAGGAAATCCTGAATTAAAGTTTTTTGATAGTTCTTTTAGAGCAACAAATATATCTGCAAATGTAGATAGGACTTTATTTACTGGAAATCCAAAAGCTACTACTTTTGCTTATATGTTTTTAAGAACTAATGGCGGAATAACTATTGAGCCAGATTTTATTTCAAAAACGTCTCATGGATATATACATAAAAATCCTGATGGAAGTTTAGTTAATAAAGATTTTTCTGGTATGTTTTTTGAAACTAATGCAACTGGTACAGCTCCAAGATTATGGGAAGAATTTCCAAATTCTGTAGGAACCGATGGGCAATACACTTGCTTTGGCGGAACAAATGTAGATAATTTAGAAGATATACCTCCAATAACTTGGAAATAACTATAACAAAAGCCACAAAATAAAATTTGTGGCTTTATATATAAAAATATATTTTAACAAGGAGAAAAAATGTTAAAAAGAAATAAAAGAGATAACGAATCTTTTGTAAGAGAAAGAAGTATAGAAACAATGAAAACAAATACTTTTTTAAAACCTTCTGATATTGTTTTAATAGCTAAAGGTGACAAAGCTTATTGCTTCTATGAAATAGTTGAATCTAGTTCTAACGAAAATAAAGTTCAATTAACTAATGGTCTTTATGCAATTTTAATAAATGACCCTATCAGATATACAAAAGAAGAAATTGAAAATAAATTTATAGAAAATAATAAAACTATACAATCATCAATAGATTTAAAAGAAGATAAAACTTCTATTGAAGCGACTAAGACTGAAATAAATAAAATACTTAATACTAAATTCGATAAAGCTAGTACATTAACTCTTGGTAACGGATTAAAAGGAAGTAATAATTTTAATTCAAATATTAATATTAATATGGATTATTTAACTGAACAAGAAACTGATTCTCTTTTAAATGAATTCAAAAAAGATGGTTCAAGTTCTGATACTGGCGATATATCTATTCTTCAACAAAAATCTGTAAATGGTTTAGATTTAGTAAAAGCTAGTAAAACAATGGCTGAATATTCTGATTTTAATGATAAAGGAATAGTTGGAAAATGTGATGGAGTTTTTCCTTTAACAAATGCTGTTGTTAATAATGTTTATTATTTACCATCTAATGGAAAATATTACAAATGTAAAACCGCTTATAATGGTAATCAATTAACCGTTCCTAATGATAATTTCGTAGATATTTCTATTTTACAAAATTCTTCCAAATTAGAAAATCTGTCAGCATATAAAGGAAAACTAATTATGGAAATATCAGATACTTTTAACAATTATTCTTTTTATGAAAGCAATAATTTTAATGCAACAAAGTTAGAAGCAAATAAAATATATGTGATTATGTTTGTTTCAATAGTTAGCTCTATGCTTTCTTTATTGCTTCCTTATAGTGATAATGATTGGAGAGATAGTGCTGTAATATATCCTAAATTTACTCCTGTTTCTGTTGTAGTTAACAAAACAGGTGTCTGGCTATATGGAGATTTAAGTATTATTAATTCTATTAAAGTTTTTGAATTATATTTTAATTAGCTTCCTAAATAGCTAAACCAGAAATAATAATATTATTTATTTCTGATTTAGTTTTAATTATTCCATTTGAATCAATATAAAAAATTAAAGGATATAAAGAACTAGAATCTGCTTCTCCCCAATTAATTTGTACATTTTGTTTCGGTCTAAATTTTTCTTCAATTATAGAAGTATATGTGTGGTTAGATTTTAATAATACACTACCATAAAAAAACACCATTTTACCAATTTTTGTAAGTGTTACATAAAAACCATCTGTATAATTTCTAATATAGCCCTCATCATAATTACTTAAATTTTCTACTATCTAGAAAATCTAGTTAAATATATGGCTGAAGAAAGAGGATATATAGACATTGGTGGTATCACTATTCAATGGTTTTCGGCTAAAGTAAGTACTAGTGAAGTAACGTCTATTAATTATCCAAAACCTTTTAAAGAAGGGGCTTTTCAGTTATCTATTTGCTATAACTATCCTCATACCAATATACTCGCAGTAGGAGCTATAGCTCCTAATAATAAAGAATCTTGTTTAGCAAGAGCAATGATTAGTGGTTCTAAAGGTACACCTATTATGAGAATAATAGTAGTTGGCTATTAGATTAATCTATTAAATAAACAATGTATACTCCATAAACTCCATTTTTATTTACGTTATACGGTGGATTTATATAACCGTCTTTACCAAAATGAAATCTACCAGTGTGTTCAGGAGAACTTGCAGAGAAATGAAATTCTTTTGTTGGAATATACTTGTCAGGAACTTTAAAAGGAAAATTTGAACCAACAACCATAGAAAATATAGATACAATATTTCCTGTTTTTCTAATGAATCCGTTTTGAAAAGATTCTTCCTTTATTGTAAATAAATTTTCTAGATAGTAGAAAATCTATGCTCTTTTGATTCAATTAGATTAAAAGATACTCCAAACTTCTTAGTACAATTATTTAAGACTGGTAATATAGTATTTGCTTATATAAAACTAGCTGAAACAGCAGCTGGATATAAAATAACTATTCCAGAAATCTATATTCCTGCATCAAATATAGCTTTTATTTTGCATTCAACTAAAAATATTAACACAAGAACTATCATTATTAAAACTGATGGAGAAATAATTATAGAACCTGTGCAGTATAGTGAACTTTATTTTGGTTTTTGTGTTTATAGAACTAGTTAATAATAAATAAAATTATACTCTACTGTACTTCCACTAAAATCATTTTTAGTAATAGGTTCTTTGTTATTATAATCAAGTTTTCTTACATAAAAATCATTATATCTTAAGGAAAAATTAATAGGCTTTAATGTAAGCGAACTCAATATCATTTCGCTTAGATTGCGTTTTGGTCGAAATTCTTCTGGTAAAACTATAGTAATAAAAGTACTTTCTGAATTTATTTCAAAATTAATTAAGCTTGAATTTATTTGTATAAACAGAAATTTTATATTACCAATTCTATAAAAA
>NFZC01009825.1_pt1 | contig 14426 bp, 34 predicted proteins | sample 1095391 | NCBI WGS metagenome assembly NFZC01 (sample SAMN03609890, study PRJNA323583) | gut metagenome | isolation source: feces | host: Rattus norvegicus | place: Denmark: Riget | collected 2013
CGATTCCTGCCCATTCGCACTTATACTGCATTTGTCTCGTAAATTCATACCACTTCTGCTCTGCAATTTCTTTTGCAAGGTATTTATTCTTCATCATACTAGTTATATCTAAGCTCTCCATTACAACTCTATTTGGTAATAGATTAACTAAAAATCTAGTTGTCTGATGTAAATAATTATCTCTTATATTAGTTTGCTTCGCACATAATCTTCTAAGTTTTTGTCTCTCTCGTTCCCAATTATTTGTATGTTCTTTATTTTGACGATACTTTCTGTCCATGCTTCTCTGAACATATCTTATTCTTTTCTCAATATCTCTCATTTTCTTTGATTTATTGATATTATGAAAAACATATTCTTGATTATCACATGAAACTACAGCTAACTCTTTAATGCCTAAGTCTATGCCCATACTAAAATCATTTGTATTTTGTACTTGGTTTTCGTACTTCATAGCAAATGAAAGAATCCACTTCCCATTTTTATCCTCTATTCTGGGATTTACAAACTTACAAACATGAATACCAATAGGAAACTTAAAATCAGATTTATACTTAACCTCACCACACTTTTCTATGTTGATAAATATATCTGACTTAAAGTACATACTTTCGGCTCTAACGGGGAATTTTAATTTTGATTTATGCTTAGACTTAAATTTTGGATACCTAGAAATTTTACTGAAAAATCCCTTAAATGCACCATCTAAATCATCACAAACTATTACCAAAGAGTGTCTTGCTACCTCACCTAACCAACAAAATTCTCCTGTTTTCTTTAATGGTGTTAGTAGCTTAATCATATTAAACTTACTTATGTACTTATTTCCTGCTTCATAGTTCTTATTTTGTAAATCAAGCATATAGTTGTAAATAAATCTACAGCATCCTATATGCTTTTTGAAAAGTATTTCTTGCTCTTTAGTTGGGTACAACCTTATCTTAAAGCTCTTATACACTACAACTTCACCTCCTTTTCAACTTTACATAGCATTATAGCACAATTATGTAAAACTGTCAAGAAGATTTTTAACTACCGATTCGCTAAATCGTGTTGCTAGATTTACTAGCCTCCCAATTTCTTAGGAGCGTAGACTATATCACCAACCAACTTTAGTTGGTTGCTTTGCACTTCCACATCGCTTGATGTGTACTCCATGAAGGATAGTCGTTGAACCTTCTCCTATTCAGAGCTTGGATGCTGATTGCCCATTGTTACATAACACTAATTTTCAAACTATCACACTTGAGCCTATTTCATCTCTATGTTGTAGTTTAGTGTTCTTTAGGGGTTTCCAGCACTTCACAAAGTTTGCTAAACACATTACTGTGTTAAGGGGCTATGCTACTAACCCAATGATACGGACTTTTCAATACAGTCATGGAATGTTGCCAACAAAAATTCCTAGCCCCACCAGGCCCTTTACCAATTTGTGTACCTCTATTGTCTAAGGTTTCATAGGCTTCTACAAATCTCATATCTAATGGAAGAACTGTAGTAAAGATAAGTTTATCTCTATTAACCATATCTGCATACTTTGATACCTCATCAGGCTCAACAACAACAAAATGCTTAACAGCCATGAGATTAAGGTACAAAATGGTTTTGCAAAGTCTAATATTACTTCTGCCCTTACTAACCACATATACAGGATATTTTGGATTCTTCCCACCAACAACTCTAAAGTATCTTTTCTTGTGTGATTCCAATTTAGGAAACCAAAGACTCTTTGTTTTTTTTGTGGTTGGCTGACTGAATATTGCAGACAAGGGAGCATCCTCATCTACAATAAAATCAATCTTAGCAAAATCCACTACTTTAGGCTCAATAAAATCAGGCATATCTGTCCATATAGGCTTCCATGAGGTATCAAAACCCTTTAGTTTTCCTGTTCGTTTATAGATAGCTGTATTAGTTCTGAAATCATATTCCTTTACATCTTTAGTCAAACTAAGTCCATTTTGCTTATTGAAAGCATCTAAATCAGTTTGATTAGCAAATCTGCAAATTATCTTTCTCATAGCTTACAAAAACCTTTCTGCTAAGTCCTCAAAGAATGGCGGATAATTTCTATAAAAATCTTCAAGCAAAGATTTCATCACATTACGAATATCTACTTGAGCGTGTTGACTAATTCTCAACTCGAAAACGTGTCTCCATTCTCTAATATTGCCACCACAGACAATAGATGTAGCTAAGCAAGATGGTAATACAGAACGTGCTGTTTCAGGTTTACATCCCTTATCTAAAAGGTCTAAGTATGCTGATTCGGCTACAATACAAGAAGCTCTCCAAGTTTCCCAACCTGCTTCTGTCATATCAGCAGGAGTAATGACTTTAATACCATCTTCTTTGTAATTATTATAGCGAGCTGACTCAATGCAGTTATGAACAACAAAGCCATCAGCTACATAGTTATGATATGGGGATTCCATTTCTATGTCATAAACATCTTCAACTCCAACATAGTCGATGGAAACAATCTTATCTAGGAATGTACCATTCTTACCAATGCCATGCCATAAATTATGACAATCCCTACATAAAATTTTTATATTATCTTGGTCATTATGTCTCGAATCCTTATCAACATGATGAATTTCTAAATTTTCTGTACTACCACAAAATTCACATTTACCTGTATTATGTAATGCCCCATACTTAGCATTAGCTTCAGAGTAACCTCCAGCCCTAGTTAAAGAGTTCCTATCTGTCTTATACCATTTACTATTAGTACCACTTTTACGTTTACTAATTTCCTTGCGTTGCTCTTCAGTAAACATTCCCTTTTTGCCACGTCCAGGCTTTCTATTCGGAAAATCCTTATAAGGCTTAACAATACCAAATTTCTTAAATGCTTTATATACATAAGCCTCACAACAGCCAATTAATTTAGCTACCTCTGCCCTAGTGTGATTCAAGGTCAAATAATTGTGTCTCAACCAATCCTCGTTATCTAACAGTTCCTTTCCATTGACATATATTCTATCTCCTACAGATAAATTACCTAACTCCACCCAACCGTCAATGGTTTTGAATTTATGATTAGATGTGGCTTTAATACTTCTACCGCTTTCAGTTGTTACACGATACACATCTTTATTGCCGTTAAAAAATATCTTTACAGGCTTATTAGGAACAATTATATTGTTATCATCTACACTACGCAAAATCAATTGACTAAAGGCCGCGTGATACTTAGGTGTAGTGTGCCACATATATAAATCACGAATAGTTCTTTTCTTGCCACTACTTCCAAATGACTGTATAACAGTATCACCACTTAAACAAAAACTTAATAACCGGTGACGAGTAAGCTGGCCCATTAAATTTCTATCCCCAATAATCTGAGCAGGAATGAAATTAAATTCTAGCGTGCTGGTGTGTCCACTCTTAATCAATGCTTTAACAAGTCTTTCAGTATCTTCATAGTTATTATTGCTATCAGTAGCAGACTGATAGCAATTACGAGCGGCAGTTCTAAAAGTAAATAATACCTGCTCGTATGAAGGTGCTGTGTTTAAAATATGTGCTTCTGCTTTAGTTAAAATTTCCATCTATTACTCCTTGTAGCTATAACAGTCCTTAGAAAAATCTTGAAAAGAAAATCTAGGATATTCTTCTTTCTTCTGTAAATTTCTAAAAAACTTATTATTTAGGTTTCTTGTGCAGGTTTTAATTTTACAATCAGATGCACAAAAATCCATGCCTTTATTCTTATCTTCGGTGTACCATTCCTTCTTTATGGAAACTAATTTGTAACCAAAAGAAGTCATTAAACTGTCAAATATTTCCTGTTGACCCAATACCACCACTCCTCATAGCTTCTGCACTATCATCATCTGTTACATAATATTTCTGAAAAATACCTTGTGCAACACGCTCCCCTGCCTCAATGTGAGCATATCTATCTCCATTATTATGCAAAATAATTTTAAAATGCCCCTCATTTTCAGGATTATTGTAAAAATCAGCATCGATGACACCTACGGAATTTGATAAAGTCAACTGTTTCTTAATACCCAAAGAACTACGAGGATAAATCATTAAAACCTCATCATCTTCCATACAAACCTTAAGTCCTGTATTAAAGATATGCTGGCCATGTGGAGGAATATCTGCACTCTCCAATACACAAATATCATATCCTGCTGATTTCTTTGTTTTTCTCTCAGGCAATTTCACATTCTCAAAACCTGAAACTACTTCAAATTTTCTCATTAAAAATCAACTCCTTGAAAATAATTATACCATATATTTATTAGCTTTGCAAGCCTTTTTCCAATTTTCCCCAAACTTTTTAGCCATATACTCATAATAAATCCCATTATAGACTTCAAGACTATCAGTAGCCCAAAGCGGATATGCAGAAAAATCTCTAAGTTTTATATACTGAACAGCTAAATCATTGTAATCGGTCTGAACCACAACGCTAATAAGAATAGAATCAGAAATAACAACATCTTTGCCCATAGCACTGTCTGCCCATTCTCTGATTACAATGTTATTGACGAGACGAAATCCTGCTATTTCTGCAAATTCACTAAAGATAGCTAAAAAATCATCAGTTGTGAGTAAGTTTACCCATTTCATATCTCATAACCCACCTCAGAGAGTTTTTCCTTAATTTCTTCTTTCTCAGCTAATAAATCTTCAACCCAATAACTTTCACTATCTGGAGTATTATGAACTTCTGCCAAGATTTCTTCTATTTCCATATATCTTGTCACTAAATTGGTGATTTCACTCATATCCACTCCTCTTTGATTTAACAATTCCTTTAGTTTTTCTCGCTTTCTTTTCATGTCTTGTACAACCCAATATATATCATCATCTGCATCATAATTACTAGCTTCGGACAAAAAACTAAAATTATCTAAGTATTCTGCTATTAGTGATTTAGTTCTATCATCCATATTCGTCTCTCCTTTTTAATGACTAAAACTAGAACTTGTAACCGACATTTATGTCGGTTACAATATTCAAGACTATCCCTTCATCATTTATTTTCTTGCAACTTTTTTACTTCGTCACTCAACCAATGTGCCCAACACAGCTCACAGCCAATAGCATTACAATTTGTAGAAGGAGGACAAGCACTTTCTGAAATCTTAGAGATGATTTTAGAAATATCTGAAGATTGTGGATTTTTAAGTGCTAGCTCTACTAGCTGTTCATACTCTAACTGAATCATTGAGAATTACTCCTTCTCTACCCATTCAAAAATAACCTTTTCTTTCTTCTCTACCTCGTAAACCTCAGCATCATCAAATTCATCTTCTTGCAATTCAGTTAGTCCCCTATACCAACTAACAGCAAAAAATCTACCATTAACTTCAAAAATGGTTTTCATAGGCTGAATCCATCTATCACATTCTCCACCTATCTCATCTACACGATTACCTAAACCCCTAAAAACCATCTTTTCGATTTCATCTTCTGTGAAATCAGGTTCACCACTATCATATCTCTGCAAAAATTCCTCATTAGTCATTTTTTCTTATCCCCCTTTTTACTAAAAAACTTATTTGACACACCCCATGCCTAAAAGCAGGGGATTCTTTAGAAAAAGTTTGCTCCTCTATAGAAGCCTTATTCTTCAAGGCGGTGTCAATTGCCACTACACAGTCATTCTTTAAGAATTTCTGCTTACTTTTACCTTTTTGTTTAGCAGAAGTCTAACTGCTATCGTCTTGTATCCCCATAGCTAAAGCTATGGGTTTTACGGCGGTTTAAGATAACCTATCTCATCTAAACAATGCTTTTGCTAATTCTTGCCCAGCTATGAACAAAAAGCTAGAACCAAAAACAGCAATAAAAAGAACAATAACACATCCCATTACATTTCACCTCCTCTATATAATTATATCATGAACTATTTAATATGTCTAGCAATTTCTCATCCACTTATAGAAGTCTTGTTGAGGTATCTTTTGATTGCAAAAATTTACTTATATAATGAGTGCAATCACACCAGCTATTTTCATATTCATCATCATGCAAATATAATTCACAAGCTCCACAAGCTCTTGGAAAACCTACAACATCTGCAAATATATCTGCCAATTTCTCATCATCTGATTGTTCTAATACTTCATTAATTATCTTAATTATGTATTCTCTATTCGTCATCCTTATGCTCCTGTTTTAACCATTCTGACACCCCATATTCACAACACATTACATTCATACAGCCTTTTCTGTCATTTCTATATACACATATATTACAAATATTACCCAAATCATTATCACAGAAAATTTCTGCTAACTCGTTGTCAGTTAGAGACCTCAACCATTCTCTATTTGTCATTTTATACCTCCAAGGTATCCCCCCAAGAAAAAGTCTCATACATATTAATATTGGCGGGAGAAGCAACATAGTAAGTGCTACCATACAAAGGCTTAGAAGCAATCCTAACTACTCTATAATTACCTGTCAAAATATCTACTAAGTCTTGTGACTCAGTTCTCCAAATATCACCATAATTGCTACGAACTAGACCTTCGTCAACAAATTTGAAGTATGTACCCACACATCCTGACAATCTAAACACTTCATTTAATTTAAGTCCATACAACTTTGCTATTTCTGCTATATAATTAGCCATTTCTATTCCTCCTTAATACAGTATAGCTAACAATTTCTTAGCTACTCTGGGCTACTCTAGTTGCTTCTTCTTCTGTTGAAAAAACAAGTCCTCTTGCTAATCTATCCATATCTAAAATAGTATCAACCCACCTGACTGTTTTGAACAGAGTAAAATCATCAATTACAGGAACATAATACAACTCATCTACTTTAGGGGCTTTCAATACCTTATACCCATCAAGTGTTATCATACACTGATAAACATAAGAACCTATACGAACATAAAAGGACTCATTCAAATTTACACCTTTAGCCATATCTACTTGATTCATTTCTTTCGTCTCCTTTCTTTAGTTATATAATAACACAGTTAAAAATAAAAAGCAAGTATTTTTTTATTCTTTATCACAGTGTACATACACAATATTATCAATATTGAACATATATTCCCCAATCAGAATCCATTTATTATTCGTTTTGGTTAAATTATTAATGTCATGGAAATTAAGCGGAAGATGCGTTTGTTCCCCATTGGTGAATACAATTGTAGTCTTATATTTATCTCTCTTGTCCATTAATGCCACAATAATCAAACCTCTGTTTCAATGTAATATTTACTCAATGTGTACCGCAATTCACACATCTGTGCTTCCGCTTCTTCCTTAGACATGAAACAATTTCCACACCGGTAAGCACAATAATCGGTTATATCATTATTCCATGTAAAAACCTCTGCATATAACTTCCCCTCAATAGATTCTGTGACAATCCAATATCTATCACCAACTTTTGGTTTCCAAGGCTTAGGAGTAATAGAAACTTCACCACTAAGAATCTGAGTCAAAATAGTTGGGGATGGTAGTCCATCTCCGTCAATGCACCTCAGTCCATTTTCAGTAAATTTATATACAACATTTACCCCACGGTCATCAACAATAAACTCTCTTTCTAATGGAATATCATACTGATTTGCAATTTCTTTCCAAATATTCTTTTTCATATAATTTTACCTCCTGAAATTCCAATAGATTTCACAAATCTATCCTTAAGTAAAAAAACATAACCACTTAGGTATTTATTAGCAGTTTCCAAGTCTTTAAAGCAATTGCCCGAAAAATAGTGCTCTATAGCCTGTACTTCATTTTCAGAAAATAAACCTAGTTTAATGGTAGGTTCACTAATACTGCCATCGATGTAATAATACTTATTTGTAGGCTTCCAAGGCAAATACATCTTATATCTCCCTACAAAAATATTATTAACAATCGCAAAATCAGCTAATTCCCACTTCTTATTATCAGAAGATGCTTCTAATCCATTTTTCTCTGAAAATCTAAATAATTTCTTTGGGTACTCATTTAGCAGAAACACCTGCCCATCTCCAACACCCAACATCTCTGCTATTTTATTATAATAACTATCCATTCTTACATCCCCATCCTATAATCATGCAGTCTAGTATTATTTACACTTCTAATCATTTGATTGGCTAAATCTACAGCTATCGAGGATGCATCTGTAATCATTCCTCTTGCATACAAAAGCTGTTCTTCCTCTGTTCCCTGCCATCGAGATTTACCATACAATTCTTTAGAGTCTAATTTTGGAAAATAGTATGTTCCACCCATCGGAGGCTTCCAATATAAAGGCTGAATAATTTCCTTATTTTCTATAATGTGTAGAACATCTTTATATAACATCTGTTGCCAAACATTAGAATTACATCTAAAAGCAAGTACATCTTTTTCAATGACCTTATAAATAACCCTACTGTTACAAGTTAGTATAAACGGAACATCCATATCCACCCCTAAAATCTTGCACAAATCCTCTGTGATTGTCATGCTTTTTCCTCTCCCTTCGCTCTAGCCAATAATGTGTTTAATCTAGCCTCTGCTGAAGATAGTCTAAAAATAGCACTATCAGTCAAATCCTCAGCACAATTGTTAAGAATATTAACAGCTACCTCTACCTCTGCAATAGCCATCGTAATTTCATCTCTCAGGCACATTCTAAAAACCCTCTTTCACAATAACTTCTGTGTTTTTAATTCTTTCACTACTTATATTATTTGTTGTCTTATTATCATTTACAAAAGCTATCTGCCTATAACCTTTAACAATACTATTATGTACTGATTCTACTCTCTGAGCATCAGGCAACTTTTGTAAAATATCTAACTGAATTTCCCATGATACTCTTGTTGGCAACATTCGCCTTTCTCTGCATGATTTCAAATACAATCGTATTTCATGCATTAGCTCGTCATCAGAACCAAACCTAACTTCGGCCATTTGAATTAATGTTAATGGTTTTTTGACTTTCTCTTGAAATGAAAATTCACCAAACAAACCCATATTCCTCACTCCTATCTTCTATCTTCTATCTTCTTAGATTCATTTCTTGTATTTATTGTAGCACTAAAACGATAAGATGTCAAACAAAAAAAAATAAAAAAAAATAAGCACCTGCCAATTGGCAGATGCTAAAGTATTACTGAGCCTCAACTTTTTTAGAAAACTCCTCTTTTACCCAATCTGTAATTCTTGTTTTTACTTCTAAAAGGTCAAACAAGCTCTGTTCATTATCTGTAAGATTTACCTTACCCTTAAAAGTAATTTCTTTTTCTCCCATAGTAAAAGAAACTTCGTCTGTAAAAACACTGCTAGGATTATAGGTTGAAATATTCAACTTAAACCCCGCTACAGACATCTTACCTGAAATCTCAACAGCAGAAAGTGGTAAAATTTTATCAGTAGAAATTTCCATACTTTGAATATTTACACCTCTATGCTCCCCAACTTCTACTGCATTGTCTTTCCACTGCTTTGCATTATCTAAGTCATCACATATACCAATGACTGACTTATTAACTGCATCTGTTAATACATATACCATTAACTCACCCTCCATTAACTACTCACCACTATATTATATTATAGCACAAAAACGTAACATAGTCAATAATCTGAGAACAAGTAATCAAATATCTCTTTTAACACCTTCACTGGAATAAAAGCAAAAACCACAATAGGCAACCATAATGGTGCAGATATAATTGCACCTATTCTAAAGTAAATTTCCATTAGGTTCTTCTACAATAGCACCACCACTTTCTGTCATCCCAAGTACTTTTAACTTATCATATAAATATACACCATTAGGTACAATAGCATTTCTTCTAGGCATAATAGTGGTTCTCAATTTAACGGCATAAGCAGTAAGTTCAATATTGCCAAAAGACATAAAAGAAAATTTTCTAAACACTGGTCGCATATACATATAACCCCCCCCCATTAATCTTTCCTAGCACAAATGTTAAAATTAGCATCTCTATCTGTAAAAACAATAATGTCTTTAATACTGATATGTTCATTTCTCAAAACAAGTTCACAATCAGGAAACTTATCTTTCAATTCGTCAAAGGTATTTGACAATATGTCAATTAGGTCAAGGTAAGCTCTACGCTTCTTCATAAACTTATCGAAGTCTGTTTCTCCATTATAAGGTTTACTAAGCCACTTCTCTTGACAACTAGCTCTACCCTTATCGCAATAAGTATCTCCAAGATGATAACACTGTTCACAAAGTTTGCCCATATCTACCATACATTGAGCAAGCTCCTTATTTGTCATCTGATTTATGTGCTCCCTATTAGTCATTCTCTTTATACTCCTCTCGCTCAACCGCTGTCAACCTCTCCAATTTCCAGCAAGCCGGAAAACTTTCTAATGGACAATAGCTATCTCCACTAAAGAAGAAGCAATTTTCACAATCTGTATTATCGCAGTGATTCTTTAAATTTCTTGCAGATACTAATATTCTTTTTCTATAGTTTTCTTCTAATGCCTTTTCAATACGTTCATTTAATTCATTAGCAAATTCATGCATCTCTTCATTACTCATGCTCATATAAAAATCACCTTACCTCTGCATTTCTTGGAAGTTTTTATATTATTCAGCATCAATAACCAAATCATTTGTCATAGATACATATATGAGAGCATCTCCTAATCGAACCGTTGCACATTCTGACGGAGCTTCGATAGTAACTCTAGCATCTGGAAACTTCTCTTTTATCTCATTTAATACACTTTCTGCTTTATTTACAAGGTTATAACGAATACGCTGTTTCATTTCTTCGTTATTATAATTTGGTTCCTTTTTGGCAAGCCATGATTTAATACACTCACCTTTTTCTTTGTCAGTGCAAAAAGAATCAGGACTAAGAGCCAAGCAATTTTTACAATAGTTATTCATACTTATAACCCACTGTGCTAATTCTTCATCTGTCATCTGATTAATATGTTCTCTATTTGTCATCACTTAACTCTCCTGCTTTTCAATTTTCTAAATCTATATAGTGCTGTATTGCCATCCTGACATATTCTGCCTTGCTCATATGATGAGTATCAGCACATTTTTGTAGACACAAAAACATTTCTTTGTCAACTTTTATTGTTAGACTGTAATCTTTTGGGTTTTCTAATCTTGGTTCCCTTTCTCCTATTATTATCATTCTTATGCTCCTGTTCTAGCCATTCTAACACGCCATCTTCACAACACACTACATGCATACAACGTTTTCTATTATTTCTATATGCACAGTAATCGCAAGGTGATGGGGCTGCTATAAACTTGCACAGCTCTTTAGATTCCAAAGATTTAAGCCATTCTTCGTTTGTCATTGTTCTTATACTCCTTCTGTAGCCATTTAGTTGCTCCGTCGTGACATTCTAGTTCTCTACATTCTATGCAGTCATAAGCACATATATTGCAAACACCACCCAGATCGTTCTCACAGAAAAATTCTGCTAACTCACTGTCAGTTAAAGCTCTCAACCAATCTCTGTTTGTCATTTCGATTCTCCTTTATATTCCGCACTCAACCATTCTTCCCACATACTTAGCCCTGTGGCTTGTGCTTCTTCCTCTCGCCAACAGTTACACATCTCATCTGTAACCACATCGAAAGCCTCAGACATAGTTCCCATAATAAACTTTGCCATTTCATCTTTTGATAAAGTCTTTATATATTCAAAATTATTCATCTTTCCTCCCTAATAATGTCTGGCACATCTCTTTTATATTTCATAGCCTTATGTCTTAAAATTTTTGCTACAAATTCAGCTTCCCAAATGTCCTTATGCACCAAACCTTGTGACCAATAGAAGGTATCGAGATGTTCATCTGCTCCCCAAACAAATTCTTTATATCCAAGCAAATCTAAACAAGGCACATAATAACTCTTTCCTACAGGGGGATGCCAAGGTTTATACACAAGCATCTGTTCCTTTATTATACAACCTATACCATCTGGGTTATCTTGCCATCCTTGAGCTGAATCGTCCAAGTTATAAAATTCTAATCCCCTCTCAGTTATTCTAAATTTTGCCTGATACCCAGTCAAACAAAATTCTTCATTCAATTCTACGTCAAAAATGTCTAAAAGGTTTTCCAAAGCATTATTCATCTTCACAGCTCTCCAATTTTATTAATCTAGCAGAAACAATACTGCGAGCAATTTCATCAATAGACTCAAATTCTATGAATTGTGTCATGCCACTAGAATCAGTCATCCAAATGAAATATATTCCAATATTCTCGTCAAAGGCATCAGAAAAATAATCCTCTAGGCTATCTTCATCTACAAGGTCAAGAAGTCCTGCACCTAATGTACTTCCTGTTACATATTGTACTGCTCTGAAATCTTCGCACTGAAGAATTAGCTCAATAGTGTAGTCCCCGTCAGGACATTCAGGCAGATATTTAACTACCTTTGTGTCTTTATTTTCTAAATATTCTTCAGAATATGCTAGACACACCAATGCAATTTCTTTATCATTTTCAATTTTTCTCAAAAATCTTGTATTACAGTCTGCACACTTTTCACTATCCCAAGTGATATTACCATTTTCTTTTGTAGCAACCTTAACACCTTGGCAATATCCTACGTCTATTGCTGAAAATTTATCCCCACAAGGAAAAACATACTTATTGTCATCTTTCATTTCTAACAGCTCCATCTGAAGTCATAAATTGTTCTTTTCTTTTCCCTTCTTCAAAGGCTTGTTCCATAGTCATTTTTTAGCTCTCTGATAACCTGCTCTCATTTTCTGTTCTAGTAGCCCATCTCCAAATTTAATACAGGTAAATTCACCATTTTTAATAACAATAGCCATTTTATTTCTCCTCTATTGCTACTAACATTTTCTTTGCCATCTCGATTGCTTCATCAGGTGTTTTACAAACTACACCATTTCTATATGCCTCTAGTTGCCGAGGCTCATTCGCCCAAATGCTTGGTTTAAACAACTCTCTACATTCAAAATCAGGTGTGTAAAAGAAACTACCCCTTTTAGGTTCACCAGGCTTTTGCTCAATCTCATATACCCCTTGGAAAAGAAGATACAATATATTATCATCAGCAGGAAGCTCTTGACCATCTTCAAACTTACTAAAACCATATTTTGTTATCATATACTGTGTACTTTCCTGCCCAACAAGACGAAACGCTTTGTTCATCCTTACACCTAAAGCATCTGCTAACTTATCCATCTTACTCTTACTCATGCAAATCGCTCCTTTCATGTATAATAATAACACAAGACAAAATAAAAAGCAAGGGATTTTTCCCTTGCTTTGAAAAAAAAAACTAATATCTAGTCACAACTTTATTCTCTGCTAAAGACCTTTTTACATCAATAACTCTTTGATTAGATGAACCTCGAAAAGCTAGATTTAAATCTCTATGCTCATCCTCATACTGACCATCTACAAGAATATCAATATATTCAAGTAATTCTTTATCAGAAAGAACTTCATAGGTATAACCCGTATATACCCAAATTTCCTTTTTACCTGCCCAATCCTTAATAACGGATTTTACAGTTTCTATATTCTCTTTAGCTAAAGGTTCTCCGCCAAGAACAGATAATCTAGTAATATGTGGATTTTCTAACAATGAATACAATTGATTCTTTATCTTAACTGTAAATTCCTTTCCACCGCTGAAATCCCATGTAGATTGATTAAAACAATTCTTACAATGGAAATGACAGCCTTGTACAAATAAAGCCACACCGCAACCTGCTCCATTGGAGATGTCAAAATTTCTTATGCTAGCATATCTCATGATTATCTAAATGTACATACCTCTCTTTTATTTCCTGTGTTCTTCCTTGGTTAAATACATTGGAACTAATATAACCGCAAACCCGGCGTTTTACCCAAAGCTGATTGATGTCCTCATTACCACAATTAGGACATCTCCAACCTAGCTTACCGTCCTTATCTACTATCTCAATCTCGCCCTCAAAACCACAAGACTGGCAATAATCAGATTTAGTATTAAGTTCAGCATACATTGTAGTTTCGTATATATGCTGAATTACAGCAATTACAGCAGGAATATTGTATGTTAAATCTGCACACTCTACATAGCTTATTGCCAAAGTTGCTTCGATTGTAATTTTTTAATCACAGCATCTTCTAATTTAGCTTTTGTTTCTTGTGATAAATCTTTAGTAAAATTCAACTTTCTATTTTGTTCTTGCTCATTTACAAATGATTTATAGATTAATTTTTCCGCAAAGTATCTCTTGTAAACAGCTTCTTTAAAATCTCTACAATTTCCTAAATGACATCTTGTACCGTCAACATTAATCGCAGAATCATAAGTGTTTCTATCCCTACGATATGATACACCAATAAATCCACTGGTATTATTACTCATAAATGATTTATTTAACAAATTATCATACTGCTTACATATTCTAAGGTTCGATAATCTATTATTTAATGGATTACAGTCTATATGGTCAACAACATATCCATC
>NFZC01014117.1_pt1 | contig 14397 bp, 26 predicted proteins | sample 1095391 | NCBI WGS metagenome assembly NFZC01 (sample SAMN03609890, study PRJNA323583) | gut metagenome | isolation source: feces | host: Rattus norvegicus | place: Denmark: Riget | collected 2013
TCCAGAAAGATCTAACTGTCCTTTTTCTGAAGCCATACCATAATACTCTCTATATCGAATATTATTCTCTATAATCTCTTTACCGCATGCTTCTTCACATTGAGCAAAAGTCTTACCCATCATTACATAGTCTGCACCAAGAGCGAGACATTTAATAGCCTTATCTATTGTATTTATACCTCCATCTGCAACTATTTTAGTAAGAGGTAGATCAGTAAAAGTAAGTATATATTCCCTTTCCTTTCTTATTTCTTCTAAAAGCCATGGAAGGCTAGCATGAATTCCTGTTAAAACAGAAGTACTGCAGCCTGATCCGCTTCCTACAGAAAGACGCACAAAATCTACACCAGCCTTACAACAATGATAATACATCTTAGGATTAGCTATATTACCAATCATAATCTTAAGATCTGGGTATTTAGCCTTAGCTTCTTTCACTAGATCATATAACTGCTGCATATGACCATTAGCAACATCAATTAGTACATAATTAGACAAGAATTGAGTATCTAGATGCTTCTTAAAATTATCTATAGAGTAAGCTATCCAATCGTTTTCACTAACGTAACCTCCAATACTCCTTGGTAAAATAGGAATAACTCTAGAATCTTTAAAAGTTTTAAAGTTATCTTGATTTATAATACAAGTCATCGGAGATACAAATATTGGGAGTTTATTATCTTCAGTAAATGGATTAACTTCAGATCTAGAGTTTATATTAACAGGAGATTCACTAGGCAATAAAGCAATCTCATTTAAACTATACATTTTATCCACTATGTTCTTCTTTTAATAATACTAGCAATAGCGTTTATTTCTCCTTTAGTAAATTTTTCTATATCTATATTTAATGCTTCTTCAACTATTTTTCCATTATCACTTTCAGCTGCAATTTTAGGATAAATTGCTGCATTAAAATGTGAAATTTTAAATAAAGTTATAGCTCTAATAAATTCTAGTACTCTCTTATAAGAAACAACTTCTATTTGAGCACTATCCTGATGATATATTAAATAAGCATTAGGTCTAATAATTATATGAAATACACCATCAGAATTTCTACCAATATGATCGGATACTCTTATTATACTTCCATTAATGTTATAATACCTAGAGCGAGCAGAATACGTAATTGTCTTAGTAAAACGCATTAGATATTTATCAACCTTATCTAGCTCTGAATATTTAGGTTTTTTCATTTAGCAATAAAGTTATATTATTTTGTGTTAATGTTGTATCGTTGTTATCAACTATAAAAGATACATCCTGCAGTTTATTGTTTTTATCTGTATATACAATATTAATAATATTATCTACTTTTTCAAAAACTCATCCATCATAGATATCATTATCGATCTTTATACAGACGTCATCAAATTGAGAAAGATCTAATATAGTTGATTTTTTAGGAATATCTTTAATAGCAGGAGGTTTTCTTTTCTTAAAAAGCTTTTTAAATATATTCATATTATTCAGTTAAACACTCAAAATATAAGAGTGTAGGATTATTTTTATGTATATCTATAGTTGGATATTTATCTGTAAAGATTTTAGTATTAAAAGGTTTTGTTATTAAATGAAATCCGTGAACTGTAGGTACTGTTGATATAAGTTTCTCCTCATTCTTAGGATCACATTCTTTATTAATAAAATCAATATACTCTTTAAGTTCAGAATACTCTTTAACATCATCAATATCAACTAAAAATGTTTTATCTGATTTAAGATAAGATTTTCCACAAGCAGAGGAATAAATAGACTTTAATCCTTCCGGATTGGAAATATAAGTGTTTACAGTATCTAATAATACTTGATTAGCAACTTCTTTAATACTACGCTTAGTAAAGTGAATATACGCTCTTGCATTAAATAAACGACAAAGATTCTTTATTTCTTCCTCACGCTTATCTAAATCTTCTTTGGATTTAATAATATAAAAATTAACTAATCTATTAGTATTATTACCGTTTACGCCAGGTTCCCCCTTATGTCCATCTTTTCCTCTTATAAAGATCTGAACATAATAAAATTCATCATCAGAATTAAAATTAAGATGAGCCTTTATTAGCTTAAAATTATTCACTATTTTCATCTCATTCTACATCTTTATTTATACGATGTTTATTCTTCTTTACGTGCTTCTTTTTTGGATTAGAATCTTTTTTCTTAAATTTTTCAAAAGAGGACTCGTCTGTATATTTATCAAGATCCTCCAAAGGAATTTTAGCCATTAAATTAAAAATTTATAACCTATATATCTTTTTACAGTGTATAAACACTATTTAGTCCCCTAGACAGGATTTGAACCTGCACGCTTTTCAGCCAACCGCTCTAAACGGCTGTTGTCTTCCAGTTCCATCACTAGGGGAAATAACTGGAAATTAATCCAGTTATATATTAAAGTTCAAATCTATCCACATTTACTTTAGGAGAATACAACGATGGTTTTTCATCATGGTTATGTATAAAGTAGTAACATATATAACCTCCCTCTATTGTAGTAATAACATGTTTATCCTCATATACAGCAACAACTGGCTCATTATCAAATGAATCCTTATTTACAATTAATTTATAATAAGGTTTATCTGTTTCTACAGTTCTATTATATAAAGTACTACGAAAATTTACTAGTTTCTCAAATTCCTTATCTAATCGATCTATTTCTTCCTGTGAAGTAGCTGCCTTTTTCTTTGCGTTATATAGATCTTCATACTTATAGTAATTCTCGTATATATCTACATCTTTAAGGAAAGCATCTATTGTATAATTACAGCGTTGATAATTTATTATACTTATTTTTGCATACGTAGTTCTATAAACATAAGAAGCTGTATTAACATTAAACGTATGCTTTTGCTTAAGAAATTCCTCTACTCCATGGATATTTACTTCTTCTACCACACTCTTGAGAATATCTATAGTAGAAATAGTAAGGGTATCTATATAATCTATTAATTGATCTTTATCATCAATATTCTTTAGATTATCATTTAGATACATCTCAACAACAGATTTATCAAGATTCTTATATTCCAGAATATACCTAATTCTAGAAGGCCTACTAAGAAGATTCTCATTTATATCTAATTTATTAGTAGTAAGTAGAAAAACTCTTCTAAATAAACTATTATAAACGCCATCCATTATTTGAAGAATAAAAGGATCATTTTCGGCAAATTGCTTCTCAAATTCATCAAAGAATAGTACACAATCAAAATTGAAAGAAGATAGATAAGACATAAGGCTATCGTTATCTTCTCCCATCGATTTAACTATAATAATTGGCAAGTTAAGTCTATTTGCGATACATTTAGCATCTACCGTTTTACCAGAACCCTGCAAGCCATTTAAGAGAATGCCAATATTACCTGTGGTGTTATCATAAGTCTTCTCTACATAATCAATAAAATCATCATTAATATTATAGACTTTATGATTGAACGTAAACTTATCTGCGATTTTAGTTAAAAACCAACCAGACATATTAACACCTATTTCATAAATACCAACTGGAACTGTATCGATATTTGTAATATCACCTTCCATTCGTCTATATACAGTTCCTGTATTTATCCAACTAACTCTCATTTTTGATTTATTGTTTCTAATGATAAAAATTTACTTTTATTTCCGTTTATAAATTCTTCATAGTTGTATCTCAATGTAACAGGAGAATTTACAATCATAAGACTCTGATCACAATCTAAATTAGTAAAGAGAACATAGCAAGGAATATTATTTGCAGATGCGTATCCGATCTCAAAAGCTGTGCCAGAATCTGAATAATGCCCATCATAAATAGCTATAACAAAATTAGAACTTAATAAAGCATTTAGATCCATATAATATACAGCTTCCGCCCAATCTTTATTAGACATATTCTCTCCATCAGGAATAAAATGATCCATTGGGAAGAAGAATTCATACTCTTCTTCAAAAGGTTGAGTTAATAGATACTCCTTTAGTCTATTCATTCTAGCTCTCTCTTCCGGATTGAAGAAAGGGCCAGCTACATATACTTGTTTCATATTAATTTTTACTCTTTATAAGGCAGATAAGCTTCTTTCCTTCAAGAGTAGGAGATTTTTCAACTACACAACTATCTGATAAATCATTAATAAATTGTGTAATTTTTGCTTTACCTTGTTCTACATACATAATAGTTCTACCTTTAAAGAACATTGTAAGTAAAACCTTATCTTTATTAGATAAAAACTTTAGAGCTTGTTTTTCCTTAGTTAAAAGATCGTTGTCACCAATATTATAGCTAAGACGAATCTCTTTTATTTCTACTTTAGATTGTTTAGCTTTATTCTCCTTTTCTTTCTTCTTTTGCTGATACTGATATTTCTGATAATCTAGTATTTTACAAATAGAAGGACTTACCGAAGAATTAATCTCAATTAAATCAAGATTCTTACTATTAGCTAAATTTAAAGCTTCTCTAAAAGAATAAACTCCTGCAAATTCTCCAACTACTCTAACTTTAGTAGCTTTAATTTCGTTATTAATTTTTACGTTATTCATTTATTTTTCAAAAGACTTTTTAAGCTCTTTCTCCAAACCTTTATTCTTCATTACAAAAATAGCACCATTGATAAATGCAATTCTTTGATACATATCAGAAGGATATCTTTTTGCAGCTTCTGTTTCAATATTTTCGTAAGTAAGCATATAATTATCTAATAAAAGGTTTTCTAATAACTCTATCATTTCTTTTTAAAGATCTGAAATAGATTCTATACAGTTGTTATTCGTCTCGTTTCTACATCAAACCACAACTACTATCTAAGTAAGCATATATCTCTTTTTGAATATCCTCCGGAAGATTCAATATAGATATATCTAATCCTGTATCTGTAATACAATATAGATGATTTTCAAAGTAATATATTTCAGTTACTATTGATTCCTCACCATCATAATCAAAGGTATGAGTTTTAAATTCTATATCTTCACTTCCAAACTTCTTAGTTACTTTCTTAGCATATTCTATTTCAGTAATATTATTATTTACTCTAAGAGTAATTAGATCATTAATCTCTTTCCAACTGACTGGAAAATAGTTGTTGTTATCAACTCCGACATCGTATTGTGTCGGATAGAGAATAGCAGATCTAGAAGTATCTTGACTTGTAGAATTAGGGCCAGAATGAATATGACCGAACAATTGAATACTGTAATCCTTACCGTAAGTCTCTACATTGCCATGAGAGAAACATAAAAATGGAAAATGATTCAAATATACTGTTCTACCTTCTATAAGAATTCTTGCTTGATACAAAACTTCTTCAAACAAAGAGAATGTACTTGCTTGCATATTCTTGTCGTCGTGATTGCCCTTAATCAAATATATGTGTCCATTAAGCCTTTTACGCACTTCTTTAATCTTTTGGGAGCTTCCAAAGCAAAAATCGCCTAAATGAAACACTGTATCGTCGGGACTGACTATCGAATTCCAGTTTTCAATCAATTTTTCATCATGCTCAGTTATATCTTTAAAAGGACGATTACAGAAGTCTATAATCTTTGGATGATTGAAGTGAGTGTCCGAGGTGAAGAACACCCCGGACGAAGGAAATTTAGTTATCATTGTTATTTTTTAAAAAGTTTCTTTATAAGATTACTACATTTTTCAACATTTTCAATCTTATAAGGATTAAGAATAAGCCCAATAAGAAGTAAAATTAAAACACGTTCAATCTTGATTTTCGACATACTTATATCTTTTTCTAAGTTTACTTAATTTACCGTCTATTGAACCACACTTTCTGTCAAAGAATTTATCTATAATAAATGAAGAATCTAAAACATTTCTCCGAACTTTCCCCTTTAATTTATGAAGATAAGTATTAGACATAGTATTTAACCTTTTGTAGCCTTATTTTCTTACAAATAGAACATTTCTGAATCTCTTGATATGTTTTAGAGATATTACCATTATATATACTATAACCTGTTACAGTATATTTACCTATAGTTTCCCAATCGTGATTATGTATATTAAGAAGCTGTTTTATTCTTCCGAACATAATTTACGTTTTAATACTCTAAAAATAAACATCATATCGGAAATCTCATCAGAAGAATAAAAATTTGAATTATCGTCTATAATATATACATATTCATTAATTTCTGATTCATATCGATCTACTACGTATCCTATAGATTTTATAAGTACATCTCCCGATGGTTTATCACTATAAAGATTATAAACTTCTACTTCAGGTTTAACCTCAAATGAACATTGAGTAATATTAAGACTTTTTAACAAAGAGATGATTCTTTTTTCTGCTTCAGAATCCATATTAAAGTTTATATTAAACAACTCTTCGTCTGTTAAATTTTCAATTTTCATTTTATTTTTCTATTAGAAATTATCAATTTCTTTTAAAAGAGCATAAGCTAATCTATTTTGATCAACACACTTACCTGCTTTACAAGTTTTTAAACAAGAACCACAGGGATCAATATCTTGAGCATAACATTCATAACTTTCGTCTCCAAAGTTAAAAGAACAATTATTTCGACTTGCTCTAAAGATTAAATCATAAATTTCTTCGGGAGTTAATTCTCTAAATCTATTTACAATTTCTTCTTTATATTCTTTTTCAAGATTATATACTTTACTCATATTATAAAGCACAATATATACCAGAACAATAAGAAATATCTAAATGAAACTTATCGGCCCACTTTTGTATAAAAGGTTTAATTTCTTTAGTAATATTGCAATTACACTTACCATGAATCTGCCTAACCTTACTATCAGGAGTAACATCAATAGTAAAATAAGAAGTATTTATATCTTTATTCTTTCTTAAAAACAATATAAATTCTTTTCCTTCACTAACAGAATTAACGTAAGATCCTACACAATGACAAAGGTCTTTACCCTCTTTAATCAAATCCATTAAATCTTTAACTGCAATAATACTATAAGTATCATCAGACATTTCTAACTTTTTAGCTTCTTCATAATACTTATCCAAATAATTTTGTTGTTTTTCAGCTTGTTCAGCGGCTCTTATTCTTTCTTGTTCTTTATTAATGATATAGAGAACTTCATCATGTAATTGTTTAATTTTATAACAATCTTTTGGATAAGTAGGATAATTTTTTCTAGTATTTATATCTAGTGCATCTCGCATTAGTAAATAATCTAAATACATATTTACATGACGAGTATCAGTTTTTTCATATAGTTTCAAAATATATCGCAAATGTTTTCTCATTCTATCGCTGTATTCCTTAGATGTAAGAACTTTATTAATCTCAAAAGAAGTAATAAAACGTGGTACAATTTTTAAATACTTACAAACATCTTTAATAGAAGTACTAAAAAGTGTTTTTAAGAGTTTAACTGATTTAATCATGCAAGTACGAAAATCCGATTCACAATTTTCAGTTAATTCTCTAAGCTCTTTAGGTTTTAAATTAAAAGTATTTTCAATAATGTTATCTGATAGAGAAATACATTGTATCTGCCGCTTTTCAAGTAATCTGCCTAAATTTGTAGTACAAATTTGATTATTCTTCAATTCTTTAATAAGTTTTTGAAATCCGGTATCGAAGACGATGCTAAAGTCATATAATTCATAACTTTTTGCATAGTTACATGGAAGGAAATTTAGTTCATCTAAAAGATTTTCGCCGACTACTTTGTATGTAAAATCAACACAATGATAGTAACTAGCATTATACATTTTAATTATACCTCCACTTACACCATATACGGTTCTTTCAGCTTTACTTATTTCGATAAACTGACGTCTATAATCATTTAATTTGTAAATATCGTATTTAACTGCAATAATTAATCTTTCTGAAAAAGTTGTATCGAAAATAACCTGATAATCACCATATTCAGATGTACTATATTTAGATTTAAGATAATTGAATTCTTTTTTAGTCATTATAAAGAAACTTTACAACCACTATAATTAGAAATATCTAAATTAAATTTAGATGCCCATTCTTTAATAAATGGTTCTAATTCAGCAATTACATTACAATTACATTTACCATGGATTTGTCTAACGATATTATTTGGAGTAACATCTACTGTATAGAAAGGAGTCTCTATATCATCATTCTTTCTAAGGAAGAGAATATATTCTCTACCATTTCCTACTGAATCTATATATGATCCAACACAATGATTTAATGCCTTTTCTTCATAATGAAGTTCGGAAAGATCTTTACAAGCTATTATACTATAATTATCATTAGAGTATTCAAACTTTTTAGCTAAATTATAATACTCTTTTTGATAGTTTAAATTAAATGATTCATCAACATGATTTTTTAGATCACATACATATAAAACTAAATTATCATGAAGTTGTTCAACTCTAGAGAAGTCTTTTGGATATCTAGGATAATGTTTTCTATCGGTAATATTCCAACTATCTATTATTCTTATATAATCTCTATAAAGCATTAAAGAATATCCAGCTTGTATATAAGCAGAACAATATCTTATATCTTTACGTACTCGATCTGCCTCTTCTTTAGTAAGTGGATATTCCATATAGTCTAAAACTCCAGTTTGATAATAGTTATAAGCTTCTATTAGAGAACAACTGAATAAAGTTTTATAGCTATAAAGTACTCCTGGGTTATCTATAGTACTTAAATTTACTCCATAACGATATAATACACTTAAATCCTTCAACGACATACTCCAATTCTTTGCATACCAAGAAGAAAATCTAGATAAACCTAGAAAAGGTAAATTATAGTTATTTACTTGTGTTACTATATCATTAAACTTCTGATGAAATATAAACTGTAAATAGCTTAATGGATAACGTAAAGTATTATCAAAATCTACAAAATAATACATTTCATCCTTATGTTTCTTACCAACAATATCTACCTTCCAATGTAGATTAAAAGTTACTAAATCACGGGATAAAAAATCAGTAGTTATATCACCATATTCATCATAAGTAATAATATCTTCTTTATTGATTTCTATTAATCTACAATAAATAGTTGATGAAATAATGAATAAAGTTTTTGGAAGAAAGTCAGTAATGATAGTAAATGTATCGTATTTAATTGAATCGTACTTATCAAGTATTGTCCAATATTGCTGTTTAGTTACCATGATATAACTAATTCTCCATTCGGATAGATTACATGCGAGTATTTTTCCTCATTAAGCATTTTATGTAATGTAGAAAGCATATAACCAGCTTCATCCAAATTCTCAGATCCAATAACCAAAGAATTCAAATCAACTGAAACCTCTCTCCTTCCAGTATTGGCTGCATCTATAATCATTTTGCTGAGGTTTTCAGTTGCATGGTTTACCCAATTCTTGCAATTTACATTCTGTGCAATCTGTTCTGCGTATTCTCTTTTAATCATAATAATATAAAATTAAAAAAGGTATTGCAATTAAGCAACACCTTCATTGTTTGTTAATATATTTAAAGCTTGTTTATAATTTTCATCTGTAAATCCTCTATAAGAATCTACATGAACATAGTGAGATAATTGTTTAGCTAAAAAGTCGGTTCTATCATCAATAATTACATAATTAGTAATATCAGGATGTTGATCTAACCACATTAGGACTTCTTCTCCTCTAGAGTATTGTATAGCACAAAATATTGTAATTGGAGTTTTATCAAGAATTTTTCTTAATCCTGCTTTTTCTAATCTACTAAAAGCATAAGTATTTATTCTCCAATCTGAACTTAATACAATTTCTGCGTTACCTTCTTTACATAACTTATTTATTCTATCTATGCATAGAGGATCTAAATCACCTTCTTGTCCATATAAATTTCCAGGATTTCTATCAGAATAATATCATAGATCGTAGTTTAATACTCCATCTACATCTAAAAAGATAATTCTTTTTGAATTATTTTGTTGTACATTATCCATATCACTATAGTTCATCTACTTTCTTAAATTGGCCATAAGTATGGTTTCTTGGTTTAGGATAACCATCAATTTGTATTTTACAAAAACTTGGTCTCACTTCAACAATCGTGCCAATCTTATTAAGATCGTCACTATGAGAATGTAGAATCTTAACTACATCTCCAATATTAAACAATTTATAGTGTTTCATATTATTCAGTTTGTGAGTTTACTACTTGTTTAAAAATAGTATCTTGAATACTCTTTATTAATTCTTTATCTTCTGGTAATAGTTGTTCCAAAGGCATTTCTCCTCTTTCTACTAACATCAATAAAGTATATAAGTGATTAGCTTGCTTTTTTGTAAGTTCTATTTTTATCATAACTATAAAATTTATATTGCGGGTTTATATGGACTCGAACCATAATAAAGAGGTTAACAGCCTCCCGTAATAACCTTTATACGATAAACCCAAAATGTGAGAGCTTTTACCTACTCTCACTGGTTACAGGACCTATTATTTCTCACATAGACCATTTCGACTGTAACAGGGATGTCTCGAGCACAGTGACATGCCAGACATACGATACCATGCTATTCCACTTTCAGGTATCAGTGGTGGGCCCTACAAGACTTGAACTTGTGACTCCCATCTTAAAAGAGTGGTACTCTAACCAACTGAGTTAAGAACCCGAATAATTAGATATAAATAGTTTATATCTAATTCTAAATTTAACTATTCGTTAGTTTTAAGCTTTTCTAAATACTGTTCTTTTGTAGACATCTTTCCCATCATATCTAGAACTGTCTTAGTAAGTGCAACTTTACAATTAGCTAATACTTTCATAATATCATTTAACATATTACAAGTATATTTATATGCCTTTATTTTTGCACGATTTTCAGCAATTTTAATACCTTTTTCCTCATTAAAAGTATCATTAAAACATTTTGCTATTCCGTAAAACGAGCGAACATACATTTTGTGCTTTTTATTCTCTTGAAAGCCCCTCTTCTTAAGAGCTTCTATTACAAATGAAGGAATATTAGAAAACCCACACTGTTTAAACAAATTTTTTAAAACACTATATTTTAATCCACAATTAACACGAAATATAATCTCATGTCCATCGTTTAGAAGCACTCTTTCGTTAAAGAAAGATAATTTGATTGGATTCCATTGCATAAAGCTAAATATTAAGAGATTTATTTACTTCTTGAATAGCTTTAACACTATGTAAGAAAGCTTCATATTCATCTCTAGAAAGGTAATCTCTTTCTGATTTTATATCCTTTATTCCACTACCAGTAAGAGTAACTAGAGTTCCAATACAGAGATCATATTCTGGTCTATAAACAGAACACGGTATATTTATTGGAAGAAGATAATCTTCCTCATTAAATACAATCTCTCCAACCATTGTAGTAATAGCTTTAGCTGGAGCTTGCCATGCAGAAGTACCAATAAGAGATGTTAAAGTAGCTCCTCCTTTCATAGTATCAGATATAACTTGCTCTTGCTGATCTTTAGAAAGAAGACTGGTAACTTGAGCACCATTAACAGTAGCATTACTTAATATCGGAACCATTGTTGTATCTCCATGGCCTCCAACTACTATTGCATCTATTTCAGAATTATAATCTAAACATAGAGCCTTTCTAATATAATATCTAAATCTAGCTGAATCAAGAGCTCCACCCATTCCAATTACTTTATTTGGAGATATACTAAGATACTTATAAGTAAGATAAGTCATTGAATCAACAGGATTAGATACAATAATATATATTGCATCCGGAGAATATTTACTCGTTTGATCGAGTATAGACTTAAGAATATTAGAGTTTACTCCCAACAATTCTTCTCTAGTCATTCCAGGCTTACGTGGAACCCCAGATGTAATAATAATTATATCTGAATTTTCTGTAGCTGAGTAGTCATTAGTAACTCCAATAACCTTTGCATTACCTTCTAGACCTATTTCTCTAGTAGCTTCCTTAGCTTGCATTATATCAATAGCTTTACCTTCAGCTAATCCTTCTTTGATATCTAGAAGAATAACTTCCATTATATCATCAAAATCTGCAAGATATTCTGCAGTAGTAGCGCCAACATTTCCTGCTCCTATAATACTAATTTTATTCATTTTTAAATATAACTTTTAAGTGAGTATTGTCTTGTAATTTAATTCCAAAGTCTTTCATTATTTCAGACTCTAAGAATGGAACTTTAAATGGTTCTATATAAACTATTTCAGAATAATAGAATCGTTTTAAAAGGTCCTCTTTAAAGATAGGAAAATAGTTTTCATGCACTTCTCTATTCCAGTTAGTAGTATATCTATACTTTAATAGAAAATGTACAAGATTTTTATTATTGCAGATCGAACCAAAATTTTTCTGAAATTGTATTAATTGGACAACAGTTGCTTTTTCAAGAATTTTTTGTATATCTGAAGGATTAGACTTTCGGATAATATCTTTACTAGGAAGCATATCTCTTATAACGATATAATCAAATCCTGTATATTTAATCTTACACCAAAAGTCTGTAATTTCTGCAATATCTACAGCATAAGAATATACTTCATGAATAACTGAAGAAAGAATTAATACACTCTTTTTATTAGAATTTTTTAAAGCCCTTACAATATCTAGCCAATTTGAAGTATAATAAATATTAGTACTATTAGATTCTGCTTTTTCGAGCATTTCTTTAGAGATATCGTATCCAATAAGGTCATTATAACCTAAACTTTGTAACTTTCTTAATAAAATTCCATCAGCACAACCGAAATCTACAAAGATATAATCACTTTCTGGAAGATGCTCTAAAAAGAATAGCTTATCATCTAAAGTATTAGATAAAGCACTATTATACAGATCTATATCTGCAAATGGTTTTCCTATATCCATATTATATATCTTGAAATTGAAATTTTTTACCAGTAACATCATCAACAATGATCCCAATAGTTCCAACTGAAGTAGGATAGAATTCATAATGATATCTTCCTCCAATAGCTGTTGATTTTGTTTCTGGGAGTGTATCCATCCATTCTCTAATCTTATCCATTTCTTCTTTAGAGATAGGAAAGCCTCTATGATAATTACTTTCTAAAGTTTCATATCTTGATTTAAGATTAGCTAGTTCTGTATCTTTATAAGCTTCAGATTTTAAACTCTCATTTTCTTTTGTAAGATATTCATTCCTAGAAACTACTATCTTATAAGAATCGTAAACTTGTTGCAGTACCTCTTTAATATCTTTCTTAAAAAGAGGTCTATGCTCATCAAATTCTAATTTATCTTCCATAATTTTAAATATTAGTTGAGGTATCCGGATTTGAACCGAATCTTAGAAAGTCAAAGTTTCTTGTGCTAAACCGATTACACCATACCTCAAGTTTAAAGCAATACAAAGATACTAAAATATCTTTATATTACAAATTATTATTCAAAAACTTTTAAAGTCTCTCCATTCCAAATAAAGACTTCTTTGGAATCACAACAATAGAAGTTATCTTTATGATAGATATATCCAGTAGTTTTAAGTTGAGTATGTCCTATTATTTGAATTAAAGAATCTTTAAACGCAGAATCAACATACATTTCTGTTAAATCTGCCCAAGCTGGACTTCCAAAATTATGTATTCCTCCTCTACGAACACCAATTTGTGATATAGGATCTTTTAAACATCCTAAATACATAGGATTTGCTAAAAATTCATCAGTAAATTCAATATTAGAATTTAATATTGTTGAGATCTTATTAGGATCTTTAGAAATATTATTACACTCTAACCATCCTTCAGTTACACCAGCATGAGTGAATAGAGTATTTCCCCATTTAAATGCATGCTGAAATAACTCTTTGTTTTCAGATAAAAGATTATAAATCTCCTTAGTATTATTAAAATCCATTCTGCAATTATCCGCAGACAGACCACAATAATGGAGCATATGATTGCCTAATAAAAGAGTTACTCTATCTGGTTCTTGTTTAGCGAATTTAAGAACTTCCTTAAATTCTTTTAAAGCTTGTTCAGGAGAAATATCTTCATCAGGATAAGGATCTAAGTAATCACCAAGAAAGACAACTGGATAATCTGTGTCTATTGCTTTTCTTCAGAAGTATCGACCATGTAGGTCTCCTATAACAAGTATTTTATTAGTTTCCATATAAATCGTATATTGAATTAAAATCTTTTATATCTTTAGATTTACATTTATTACATTCTGGACTATGAAGTACAGAAAAACCTTCTCTATGAAAAGCATAAAACAATATCATATCATGTTCATCATACTGAAATTTAAGAGAATATAATTTAAGATCTTCTGTTGTATATACTTCATTAGAGTTAGAAGGTAAACAACTAGCAGTAATTAAATATGCTATTAATAAAAATAAAAATTTCTTCATAGAAAAAAATAAGGGAAGGAAATATATTCCTTCCCCATAATTACACATAAAACAAAAGTACTCATATCAGGAATCGAACCTGAAT
>NFZC01008928.1_pt1 | contig 14264 bp, 9 predicted proteins | sample 1095391 | NCBI WGS metagenome assembly NFZC01 (sample SAMN03609890, study PRJNA323583) | gut metagenome | isolation source: feces | host: Rattus norvegicus | place: Denmark: Riget | collected 2013
TTGAAAATGCCGACAAAGAGGTTTTGGAACGCATCTACGACCTTGCACAAGCAAACGGATGGGACTACCGCAAGGCAACCGAGGAATACCTTGCAACACTTGCCGAGACAACCGAGTTTGAAAACACCGACAAAGACTGGTGGAACAAGGTTAAGAAACTGTTCGTTGATATGCTACGCAAGTTAGGCATCAAAGCACTTGACGGCACTACCCTAACCGACAATGAACTGCGTTATATCCTTTGGGCATCATATCAGAACCTAAAAGGCAACAACGAGACATTGATAGGCATAGCAAACGATATTGTCAAGAGAGAAGATTTAGGCATAGAGGAAACAGAGGATGACAAGTTGTTCCGCACAGAAGCGGAGCAACCAGTCTCCTATGAACAAGCAATGGTGCGTGACCTATACGACCAGCGTATGGCGAGCGGAGTATATCAGAGCATAGAGGCTTTGCAGGACAGTATGCGTTCCGTCAAGGAGTTTATGGGTATTGTAGATAAGGCAGAAAACGGCAAGGCACGTTACATCGAAGACATTGATGACTTTGAGAACGCTTATCTCGGAGAAAACAGACTATCCTCACAGAACAAGGCAGAAACCGATTTGTCAGCCAACCTATTGCTCAAACCATTGCTGAGAAAAATCAACGACATTGCACACAATGATGAGCAACGCACCGAACTGAAAGCGTACCTTTACGCTAAGCACGGCTTAGAACGCAATCCTTATATGCGAAGAAGAGCGGCAGAGGAGAGAGCAAAGAAGAACCTTGAAAACCAACTGCACAAACCGCAAAAGAAAGAATTTGAAGGAGAGAGTGATTACTTGACTACACTTGATGAATACAACAAGAAAATGGGAAATATCACTAACACTCCAGAATTCCTCAAACTTGCAGAACAATACGAAAGAGAAGACACGAGAGACTACTCAGGCTTAACTGCATTAATGAAACGTAGCGATGACCAATCGGACATAACTGCACAAGAGGCAGAAGAAAGAGCGAGAGTATTTGTTGATGAATACGAAAGCACCCATAACGAGAACGATATAAACAGTTTGTGGGAACGCATACGAGCAATAACAAGTGCCGAGTTAAGCAAGCGTTACGAAAGCGGACTACTCAGCAAGGAAGCCTACACCAAAATCAAGGGAATGTATGAGTATTACATCCCATTGAGAGGCTTCGACGAAAAGACCGCAGAAGACCTTTACGCCTACATGAACACACCACAAGGCTCGGTTAACTTCAAGATTAGAGCAGAAGGTCGTAGCAGTCTTGCAGATGACCCAATAGCCAACCTTGCTATGATGATGGAGCAGTCAATAATACAAGGCAACCGCAACAAGTTAGTAAAGCAGAAATTCTTAAACTTTATACTTAACCACCCAAGTGACCTTGTATCAGTCAATACTCCTTATCTGCAATATAACGACATCACTCAAGAGTGGTATATTGCAACGCCTAACATTGAGCCATCCGATAGTGCCGATGTCGTTCGGTATAAATGGGAGGCATTTAACAAGACTATGGAAGAACTGGTAAAGTCAGACCCAGAGCATTACAAGAAGCAGAAAGACAATCCAGACATTCCGTATAAGGTCATATCCAATAGGGATATGAAGGAACACGAAATCATTGTCAAGCAAGGCAAGAAGACCTATATTCTCACTGTTAACGGCAATCCGAGATTGGCACAAGCAATCAACGGACTTACCAACCCTGACAACCAAGAGAAGTCTGCTTTAGGAGCATTGGTAAGCGGAGTAGGCAGGGTAAACAGGTGGATGGCAAACGCCTACACAACTGCAAACGTTAACTTTACCTTTGGCAACCTTATGCGAGATATGGTTTACTCCAATTCCATTGTATGGGTAAAAGAGTCACCAGCATACGCAATGCGATTCCATTGGAATTGCCTCCTATGCAATCCAAGAAAGATTAAGAGCCTTATGAAGAAACACCGCAAAGGCACTCTTGATATGAATATTCCTATTGAAAGGGACTTCTACGAGTTTATGATGAATGGCGGAGAGACAGGCTTCACAGAGGTTAACACCATCGAAAAGCACAAGAGCAAACTCAAAGCTGAAATGAAAAAGCAAAAGAAGTATTCAGCACGCAAGGCGTGGGATATGTTCAAGGTAGTGTTGGCTGAATGGGTTCGCTCAATAGAAAATGTTGCACGTTTTGCCGCTTATCGCACATCACGAAAGATGGGCAGAACAATCGGCAGAAGCATTTATGACGCTAAGGAGATTTCTGTAAACTTCAATAAGAAAGGTTCTGGTGACACAATGTATAAAAAGACAGGTCAGACTGCATTGGGCAATACATCAGCCTTTATCAGCGGTACTGGTCGCAATTTCTATATCTTCTGGAATGCCTCTATGCAAGGTCTGACTAACTTTGGCAGACAAGCCAAGCGACATCCGTGGAAGACATTTAGCGGAGCATCAGCAATGTTCGCACTTGCAATGGTTACCGTTATGCTATCAATGGAAGATGACGATGACGATGAAAACAAGACAAATTACTTTGATTTACCAGAATATGTAAGGAGAAGCCACCTTATGTTACGAGCAGGCGAAGACTGGATAAGCATTCCATTACCGATTGAATACCGTGCTATTTATGGCATGGGTGAATTGATGATGTCGGCATACTATGGTAAGGAAGATGGTTTTTTACCATTAAAGATAGCAGAACAAGTATCGCAGATTTTGCCAATAGACCTTACTCAGGCAGACTGGGACGCACTCTCTAAAGGAGAAGAACAGCAATGGGCTATGTCAGTAGTGCGAAACTTCATTCCAAGTGCAGGACAACCAGTATTTGATATTACAGTCAATAGGGATTGGACGGGAATGCCGATATACAAGGATAGCGATTTCATCAAGAACAAACCTAATTGGACTAAGCATTACAGCAATACCAATAAGTATATTGTTAACTTCTGCGAATGGATGAACTCAGTAGGAACAAAAGACGGAGTTAAGGGCAATAGCGAACATTCTGGAACGGTTGATATAAACCCGGCAATGGTTCAACATCTATTAGAGGGTTACTTTGGAGGTTGGTATTCCAATATTGACCAAGCAATGAAGACAGTTGCAACAATTAGCGGAGAGAGGGAGTATGACCCACGCAATGTGCTTTTGCTCAACCGCATCGTTAAGTCTGGCGACGAAAGGACAGAGGAAAGAGCGATGAGAAACAAGTATTACAAGTATCTTGATGAGTACGAAAGCACGAAAGAGGAATACAACTCTTACATCAAGGCTATTGGCAGAGGAGACGTTTCGTTTGAGAAACACCTTAACCAATTGGAGCAGACACCAAGATTTGGCAGATATTTGATTATAGATGAAATAATGCCAGATATGAGAGCCGTTATGCGAGATGAAAAAGAGTATCTTGACGAAGCATCACAAGCGGAGATAAAAGCAGAGAAAACCGTTTTGCAGAATGAGATAGTTGAAGCCATCAAGCATTACAACAAGGAAAGACAAGATAAATAAAACCCACCTGCGTAGTATGTTACCTTTGTTGTAGCGTACTACGTTTAATATCTATAGATTATGACAAAGAAGAAAATAAAGTTACTGCCAATGAGCAAAATCCGTCCCAAGACGGATGAACTCGACAGTGTGAAGCGGTCTAAGATAACACAGAACCGCAGAGCCTTTGACTTGCTTATGGAAGCACAATACTACTGGAATCAGATGGAAGATTTCAGGAGGGACAGAGAACGCAACAAGCGATATACATACGGTAATCAATGGGATGATACCATTTGCGTTGACGGCAAGACTATGAGTGAGGAGGAATACATAACAAGCCAGGGTAACGTTCCGTTGAAGAATAACCTTATACGCAGACTTGTCAGAGCAGTATTAAGCACATATAGGTCACAGGCTAAAGAGCCTACTTGTTTCAGCAGAGACCGACAAGAACAGAAATTAGGAGAAGTGATGTCAACCTTACTGCAATGCAATATGCAACTCAATCGAATGAATGAAATAAATGCACGCTCAATGGAAGAGTTCCTAATCAGCGGATTCATTGTACACCGAAAGAGTTACGGTTGGAGAAACGGCAAGGAAGACTGCTGGACAGACTATGTTCAGCCAAACAATTTCTTTATTGACAACAATATGCGAGATTTCAGAGGTTGGGATGTAGGAGTTGTCGGTGAAGTTCACGACATATCATTCGGACAATTGCTTGAACAGTTTGCAAAAACACCATCCGAAGTAAGCAGACTAAGAGAGATTTACAGGTATGCAGAGAACAGGGAATATATCACAAGCAATGCCGAGAGGTTCGGTTATAGCAGACTGCAAAATTATGATTTCCTATTCACAAGCGAGCAAGGCAGATGCCGGGTAATTGAGGTTTGGAGGAAAGAGCAAAAGCCAAGGTACCGATGCCACGACTATCAGAACGGTTCTATCTTCAAGGTTAACGAGGAAGATTATCTGACAGAGGTGCAAGCGGTAAATGAAGAACGTTTGACAATGGCAAAAGAGGTTGGTATGCCAGAAGAAGAAGTGCCTTTAATTAAGGCAGAATGGTTTATGGATGACTATTGGTATTACTATTATCTTTCTCCTTTTGGTGATATACTTGATGAGGGAGAAAGTCCGTACGAGCATAAGTCACACCCATACGTATTCAAGGCATATCCTTTTATTGACGGTGAGATACATTCCTTTGTATCCGATGTAATAGACCAGCAGAGATATACAAACAGACTAATCACCATGCACGACTGGATAATGAGGGCAAGTGCCAAAGGTGTACTATTAATGCCAGAAGATTGTTTGCCAGACGGAGTAAGTATGGAAGACATTGCTGACAATTGGGCGAGGTTCAATGGTATTATAATGTATAAGCCGAGCAAGAGCGGTAATATTCCGCAACAAGTGGCAAACAACTCAACTAACATCGGCATCAGTGATTTGCTCTCGGTGCAATTAAAGTTATTTGAGGAGATAAGTGGCGTAACTGGGGCATTGCAAGGCAAGCCAGGCTATTCAGGTCAAAGTGCTGCTCTTTACAACCAACAGACGCAGAACGCAATAACATCACTGCTTGACCTGCTGGACAGTTTCAGCGTATTTATCATAGACGGAGCATACAAGGATGTTAAGAACATCCAACAATTCTATGACGAGGAGAAAGTGTATAACATTGCAGGCAAAAACATGGCAGAAATTGTCTATGACCTTAACACAATGCGAGATGTTGAATTTGACTTGTCAATAGTAGAAAGTACACAGACACCAGCCTACCGTCAATTGGCAAACGACATACTGTTACAGTTATGGCAAGCACAGGCTATCAGTGTGGAGCAGTTGCTTGAACACGGAGAATTTCCATTTGCCGATGAGTTGCTACAAAGCATAAAGAGCCAAAAAGAACAAATGGAGCGAGGGCAAATGCCAAAAGGCATATCACCGCAGTTACAACAACAAGTGATGCAACAATCCAATCCCCAAGCGGCACCCATGCTACAACAGGCAATGGCATAATAAAAGGCGAGATTTATTCTCGCCTTTCCTATTTTTTACACCATTCAAAATATTGTTTTACCTTTTGGCACTTGTCAGAATGCGACAACGCACCATCTCCATTTTTGTACGAGGTGCAGTAGAAGCACTCCCTTTCCACATCTCTAACGAATGCCTTGTGTGTAATATAACGCTTATGCTTCAACTGTCTGAAACTTTTCCTGTCCATAACAATAAGGTCTTTACCTCTCCAAGACGGAAGAACATAGTAACGGTTACCATTCTCCCTAAAGGCATCATCAGCCTTATTGATTGCTTCTCTCAGTTTCAGACCAGCAACTAACCTGCTGAACCAATTCATTTTTACATCCACATCCAAAAATAGATAATTCTTGATTTTGCTAAAAATATTCATATTATATATGTTTAAAAACTTGCTTCTGTTATTTGTCTGTTATGCTTTGCTATTACCCTTTCCTTTTTTGTGACAATCTTCGGCACATCCATTTCATAGAAGCAGATATGCAGACCTATTGCCCTTGTCATAAGCAGGTCATCATGCTTACCTATAATTGCACCGAAAGCACCATTCTTTTTCCTTTCATAGCAGATATATTCATCAATACATCTTGCATCTCGCTCGATATACAAGCCCTCTCTTATCACCTTAACAAGAGTTGATATAATCATCGGTTTTGTTGATACATTGGTATGGAAACCATATCTGCGAGGCAGACCCTCCCTAATCTCCTCTTCCGATTGCTTGCGAGCATAGAGGTTTTCATAGACATTCTTAATCTGATTAAGGATAAACTGCGACTGGTCACCGTCAACCATTCTCTCCCTATCGTGGGTTTCAAGAGTATTACTCTCTATAACAAGCAAAGAGTCATTGTAATACTTCGCTATCTGTGCAGACTTCCAAGCAAGTATATCTATATCCGTATGACCATACCATTGAGCCACCACAACAGGCTTGCCACCGTCAACCATCATCAGTCTGTCGAATACCACAACTACGGAATAGTCAGCCTTATTAGAACGACCGCCCACATCCACCACAGTAAGGTATCTATTCGTTATTTTCTCCTCTCCGTCAGGCTCTGGCTTGTTCCATATCCACAGACTACCTTGACTATCATCGGCAAAGTGCAGATTTTCCAATGCTTGTTTGCCGCTATCACCGTCAGCCACCATCTCGCCAGTATAACGAGGCGGTTTAGTGCTTATCCTCAGTGTTTCTACTTTGTAGTTATCGAACACCCTTGCACCAGAGTGGACGAACGCTTCTACATCATCAGACGGAAATTCAGCCGCCATCATACCATGGTCGTTATATTTTGCCCTTTCTGCTATGTACCATTGTATAGCCTCAAGCGTAGCACCTTTTTCCCATAAGGAATATAGATACCTTCCACTCTCCTCTCTGTTAGATTCAACACCACCGTTCCCCTTATTCCTTAGAAGATTCTCTGCAAACCTTATCTTCTCCTCCTCACTATCGAATGGCAGAGAATATTGCTCAATATCAAACCAAGAAACAAACATCGCATCGAACTGCGATTTTCCACTCTTTGCCGCATCGTACTCCGTTTGGAAGAAGTTACCGGTACCATTGGCGGTAGATTCATAGACTATCATTGTGTAAGGTTTCAACAGAACACCAGAGCAAGCAGAGCGGACAATATCTTCCGGCTTCTTGCCATCCGTCACTTTCCAAAGACCAACTTCTGAAAGATGCACAAGGTTATAGTCACCACCACGGCAAGAGTCGGGTCTTTCAGCAGTACCGATTTTAATCTTGCAGTTTCTCTGAGGTACTCGGTGTATAGAACCAGACTTGCCGACACCTTCCATTTTTGGCTCATTAGGAGAATATGATTCGCCTATCTGATGCAACATATCAACAGGATAGTTCTTTATCATCCTGTCAAACATATCCTTAATTTCATCCGAGCCAGCACCCTGATGTGCAATAATAAGAGAGTTCAGACCTTTCTTGTGAATCAACTGCAACCAAGCCATATACAACTGAGAAGTTGTTGAACCTCCCCATTGCCGAGCCTTTAAAAGGACTAACCGAATAGGCTTGCCCCTTTTTCTGTAATATTCCAGTTTCTCAACGAATCTCCTTTGCGGTCTTGTCAAACGGAAAAGCACATCATTGCCACCGCCCTTATTCTTTATATAGACAAACATTGCCGCCCAAAAGGCGAAATCGTAACGGCAACGGACACGGACAAACTGCTCTATAACCTTTTCCCTGTCACCCTCATTTCCCGAACCAATCGAAGCCAAAAATGCAGATACAGAACCACAAGAAACAATGCCTTTCACCAATGGTACGGACATCATCTCCTTTGGGATGTACTGAACAGTCAAAGGGTAATCTTCAACCTCTATTCTGCATCTCTCGCCTACTGAGTTAAGACCAGTAATAGGATTGAACTCCTTGTAAATCTCTGCATTTCTCCTCTCATTCTCGCTTATTATCTCGCTTATTTCCATATCTGAAAGGTTTTGTAACAAGAGCAAAAAACAAACCAGCAACATAACAGTAAAGATGCAGTATGCTATTTATGGCAGGAAAAAGAAAGCCAATACCTATAAAGCCAAACATCCACAACTGATACAGCCATTTGTCCCTGACTTTGAAAGAAATCAAGGCAAAAAGGAAATACACCATTCCAGAAGCACCGATTGTAGGCAGGTCAGTAAAGCAGAACCCTGGTACCAATACCGCAACCACATAGGCAACCACAAGACAAACCCATCCTACACCAAAGCCGAATACCGCAGACAGCAAACCAAACGCATTCATAGAAGCGTGAACAATTCCGCTATGAGCAAACGGATAGAGCAGACGGTTGCAGTTATTGCAACTGTCACAAATGCCCCACTCACTCAAATCAAAGAATGAAAGCACAACTATAAGCAGAGCAAATACTAACGCAATACTCTTTTCCGCAATTCTTTCTTCCATCTCTTTCTCGCTTTACAAACAATGGCATAAGCCGCTTCTCCAGAAATGTAGTATTTTGGCGCAGTCTGTTCTACAACCAAAAAACAGCACAGGCATAAGTCATACTCAGGATTGGCTTTTTTCATAGCAACAACCCTCTGATATATCTCCTCATACATTTCCCTTTTAAGAGGTAACATATTTTCCAGAGGTTTTTTCCCTCTTTCAATGGCAGACATGACAACGCTTGCCCTTATGCCGGAAACATAAAACCGTCTTGCTGGCTTTTCGACAATGCTACTATAGGCTTCTTTTACATTTATCAGAGAGCAATTCTCAATATATTCCTTATATGCTGAGTATAAATCCTTTGCTCTTTCTTCTGCAAATTCTGCTAATGCACCTTTGTTTTTCATCTAAATATCTGATTTTCCAATCATTAAGTTAGGAAATATAAATGATAGGATAAAACAGAATACAGCAATAGAGATTGTAACTTTGATTATAAGAAATATCATAAACTAATAAATAATATTTATATGGCTGATAATGAGCAAACTAAAACAAATCGACAACTCTTTGACGAGCGTTTTAAAGGGAAACACTCAAACGAAGAGTATGCTGATGATGAAGCGTTATTCGGACAGATTAATGCGGATTACGATGATTACGATGAGAGAATAAAAGGTTTTGAAGATAGGGAGAAAGGTATTAGAGACCTTTTCACATCTAACGGCAAAACCGCGGCATTCATTACAGAATGGGCGAATGGAGGTGACCCTATTGTGATGATGATTCAACGCTATGGTGACCAATTCAAAGAGGCACTTGAAGACCCTGACAAACTGGAAGAAATAGCGGAAGCGAACAGAGAGTTTGCGGAAAAGATGCAAGAGGAAGAAAAGTACGAAGAAGAATATCGCAAGAATATGGATGAAACCCTTTCTATTCTTGACAAGATGCAGGAAGAGGAAGGTTATTCGGAAGAAGATATAGATGCGTCTATGTCGTTCCTGATGCAGGTTATCCGTGACGGACTTCTCGGCAAGTTCACAAGGGAAACGATTGAGATGGCAATGAAAGCACAAAAACATGATGCCGATGTGGAAGAAGCCGACCGAGCAGGAGAAATACGAGGAAGAAACGCACGCATTGAGGAGAGGTTACGCAAGACTAACCGAGGAGACGGAATACCAAACCTTGCCGGGCGAAATGTAAGCAATAGCGGTAGAGAGATGCCAGACCTTGGAGCAATCAGCAGATACGACAATGTACAAGACATTTGGGAACGAGGCGGAGAAAAACGGACAAAATACAAATAAATGATTCATAAATTTAAAACTAAAAAAAATGAAAAAAGCAATTAAGAATTTATTCAGATTTATGCTTGCAATCGTATCCTTTGTGGTAGGAGCAAGCAGTGGAGTGATTATGGCTAACCCTACAGCCTTGCCAGATGCAGGCAAAACCGAAAGCGGAGTAGGCAATACAGGGACAACAGGTGATGGCATTTCTACCGAAACATTCGGCAGAACAAACGGTGACCCTAACTTTTACATGTCAGATGTTGACCAACGTATCGTTAAGATTAGACCGATGGCAACACCGCTTGACCAAATCAGCCGCTATGCAAAAGGCAGTAATACCGATTCCTTTGAGGTTAAGTATTATTCAGTAGGCACAAGAGAAATCAAGTGTACAACGACACAAGAAGTTGAAGAGATGTCAACAGGAGCAAGCACCAAATTACCAGTAAGTGACCCTAATATGTTTACTCTTGATGACACAATCAGAGTTGTCGGTGTTAAAGGTATTACTGATTCTAACGGACAGGCATACGGAAGCAATGCTCCGGACCTTGTTCTTTGCGTTTGTGGCAAAGACCCTTCAACCAATATGCCGACAGTTTATGCCGTTAACGGTAAAATGGATGCTACTTCAAAACAACCTATTCATGTTCCGCAAATCCCTAACGGCACCAAACTTGTCAGAATGGGTAAGGCTTGTGGCGAACTTGACGTGCAGACAGGACGCTTCAACAATATCCCAATGCCAGAAACACAATATTGCCAGAACTTCATGATTCAGATTGAACAGTCAACATTTGACAAGATTGCGAAGAAACAAGTTAACTGGAGTTTCTCAGATGTAGAGGAAGACGGCATTTATGATATGCGACTTGCTATGGAAAACACATACCTATTCGGTGTAAAGAACAAAATCAAACACGTTGCAAAAGACGGTATGCTGACTTGGTTCACAGGCGGTATTTGGTATATGGCAGGCAAAGACATTGAAGTTGGCACATACGATACACAACTCAATCGTGCAGTCATCACAGATGACAACCTTGTTGACATTACCAAAGACTTGTTTGTCGGAACAGGCATCGGCAACAAACGCAAGATTCTTCTTTGCGGTAGTGATATGCTTTCTGCATTCTCTAAAATCAAGTCAGACAAATTCCGCTTGAAAGACACCGTAGAAGTTTGGAACTTGAAATTCAAATCTTGGGATACAGATTTCGGTGAAGTGTTGACAATCCATCATGAATTGTTCGACATCAACGGAATGAGCGACTGCGGTTTTGCTCTTGACCCAGACTATTTGACAAAGAAAACACACGTTTCATGGGCAAGAAACGTACTTGACCTGCAAAAGGCTGGTATCCGCAGAACCGATGCAGTAGTTATTCAAGAAGTAAGTTGTTTGTACTTGCGTTATGCAAAGGCACACGCTCGTTTGAAACTTGCGCAAGCATCATAGAGATAAAGAACTATTATTAACAACCAAAGGGGATGGGAGCAAGTCCTATCCCCTTTTTCAAAAAGACAGATATGAAGACAAAATTTATAAGCGATACAGTACTAAGTATCAATATCAGATTCGAGAAAGGCGAACACAAATACATTTCATTTCAGGCACAATCAAACGGTGGCAGTTATTACATCACAGAAAACGAAGAAGAAGTAAAGGCACTCGAAAAGCATTACCGCTACGGTACAATGTTCCGCAAGGATGAAACCTTTACCGACAAGCCTAAGGAAGAGAAGAAGCCAATGACTAAAGCAAGTAACGAACCGACACCAATTAAGGTGACTGATATAGCAGAAGCAAGAGATTACATTGCAGACACATTCGGCATAAGCCGTACTGCATTACACACCAACAAGGCTGTAGAAGAACAGGCAGAAAAGCATAACATCAAATTTGTTTACCCTAACGAATAACAGATACCGATATGGCAATATATCAACAAGACAAGATAGTCAGAGACGTAAGGAGGATTATTGATAGAAATGCCAATAGTCACACACTCGAACTCATAGGGGATGTTGATACGCTATCACTTGACGTTATAATTGCCGGCAATGCCGAGAGCGGAGTAAAGATAACGGAAACCGATGCACCTTTCTATCTGCTTGACGGAGGATTCAACTTTTCCGATTCCATTTTTTGGGAAGATGAAACAAGCGGTTGGATATTGTTGCCAGAAGATTTTATGCGGTTGATAGCATTCCAAATGTCGGATTGGGACAAAGCGGTTTATGAAGCAATCAGTTGCGATGACCCTAATTACATCATCCAACGCAGTAAGATTAAAGGAGTAAGAGGGACACCAGAAAGACCAGTCTGTGCTATAGGCTTCCGTCCAGAGGGAAGAGTGCTTGAGTTCTACTCTACGAAAGACAACACAGCATACGCAATGAGGGCAAACTATCTGCCATACCCAAAATTTGACAGAGATAAAGGTCTTTACATCTGCGAAAGGTGCTATACTTCTGCCCTATACAACATTGCCGGGCTTACTCTTACAACAATTGGTGATGAGAATGCCAAATTATTTTTTGAACTATCTAAAACACAGTTAATATAATGAAGAACAACAACTTTGACGGAGATGTTTCCGTAGGTAGAAATTTAGCAACAGGAGGAGATGCCAATATTCAAGGTTCTGCTACCATTGGTCGCAACCTTAAAGTCAAGGGTTGGTTTGAAGCCGACAATATCAAAGACACCTGCAAAGGAATGTTTGAGACTGTAGAAAAACTACGGCTCGCCTACCCTTTGCCAAAAGACGGATGGTGGGCGTTAGTCGGTGATTCGCTACCTGCAAAAATCTATCTTGCAGAAGCGGGCGAATGGAATGCAAGCGGAGGCACAAGCGGAATTCCAACCTTAGACTCTCAACAGCTGGAAGAAATCTTAGGGAACTTTCCAGCAATGCAAGAGAATATATCCAACAACAAAAAGGCTATAGATCAGACAAAAGAAAGTTTGTCAGCCTTGCAACAGCAACACACACTTGACAAGTCCGCCCTTGATGCAACGATAGCGACAGAACAGGCAGAACGCTCACAAACCGACCTTAACCTTCAGGAAGCAATAGATGCAGAGGTGCAGAGCAGAACCAGCGAAGACAACGCAATTAAGCAGAAACTTGCCACTGAAATACTAAACAGACAGGCAGGAGATAATTCTCTTGACGGAAAGATTACTGCAGAGGTGCAGAGCAGAACCAGCGAAGACAACGCAATTAAGCAGAAACTTGCCACTGAAATACTAAACAGACAGGCAGGAGATAATTCTCTTGACGGAAAGATTACTGCAGAGGTGCAGAGCAGAACCAGCGAAGACAACGCAATTAAGCAGAAACTTGCCACTGAAATACTAAACAGACAGGCAGGAGATAATTCTCTTGACGGAAAGATTACCGCAGAGACCACCGCAAGAACTGATGCAGATACCGCATTAGGCAAGCGTATTGACAACCTGTCAACGGCGATGGACAATGGAGACCAGGAACTGCACGAAGCATTGCGGGATGAGGAACACAACAGACAGAGTGCAGATACCAAATTGCGAGAAAGGATAACCACTCTTGAAAATGTAGGAGCAGGAAAGGTAGTAAAAAGATTGTCTGCCAATTATGTTAGCAATGGTGATTTAAACAACCCGGAGAATGACCTTGAACTAATCAGCACACTTGTTGACAACAAAGGAGCAGAAACAACAGAGAAGATTACCATCCCGTCAGCGACAAACAATAATGATGGGATTATGAGTAAAGAAAAGGCACGCTTTTTAAGTTCTCTCGCAGGCTTGCAGTTGTTTGGAGCGAGTGACGGATATAGCAACGAGCCAGTAGCCACAAACGATACAGTCACTTTGAATTTTCCTTTAATGGAGGTAAATAATCAAGGGGATTACTCTCAATCTGATACAGGAACAGACTATGTTTTAAAGGCGGCAACTGCGATCGAAGCAGGTCTGATGAGTACCGATGATAAGAACAAGTTGGACGCAATGGAGGATAAAATTATCACACGAGTGCTCTCCATTGAAGAAGTCATAAGGCAAGACTTTCGTGATGCGGATATAGGGCTTGGCAACCACATTACGACGGAAACAACTGCTCGCACAGAAGCAGACAAAGTGCTTACCGCTAATCTTGCCAAAGAAGTCACGGACAGAACCAATGCTGTAAATGCAGAGCAGACAGCACGAGAACAAGCCGACACGGCTTTGCAGACAAACATCGATGCACTTAAAGCAACGGCTACGGCTGATGCCAACGGACTGATGAGCAAGGAAGATAAAGCCAAATTCGATGAGATGAAAGCAATCACTCCTTACGCTGAAGACTTGCAATCTTACGGCATTGAAATCCCTAAGCCAAGTGTGGCAACGAGCAAGGTGCGAAGAATCGGTAATATGGAAATGCACCGAACACTCCCTATTCAATCCAAGATGCGTGGCTGTCTGCTTGATGATGACGG
>NFZC01005961.1_pt1 | contig 14121 bp, 17 predicted proteins | sample 1095391 | NCBI WGS metagenome assembly NFZC01 (sample SAMN03609890, study PRJNA323583) | gut metagenome | isolation source: feces | host: Rattus norvegicus | place: Denmark: Riget | collected 2013
TTAGCCGGTGATTGACTGTGCGTCAGCGGTAGACACGGGCAAAGGATACGTAACACCCGTTACATAACACCCGTTACATAACGCCCGCTACACAAACCAACCTACCGATTAAGTAGGGGGGTTGTGCGCGCAGGAAAGACATTTATGCTAAAAATAAATACACTAAAATTTTAAAATAATGATTGACATGGTTTGAAAAATGCGCTATAATAAAGACACTCAGGAGGACTTGATAAATTATTGAAAAGAAATTTTATTAGGGGTAATGAGATATGAACGAGTTTTACGGTACAATGAAGATTACGCCAAAATATGGAAAATGTGACCCGTTTTTCGTAAAAGGTTATTGGGTAAAGAAAGACATTGGAAAGCCTTTTATGGTGTGGTGTCATGAACGTCTTTACAAAAACGGTGTAAATGAAGCAATTTGTGAGATTGTATGCGCAGAAAAATAAGGGCGGCTAACAGTTAAATCAAAAATAATGATTTACATTGTTTGAAAAATGTAGTTGATATATATAAATTAAATGCTTTAACTATGTAAATAGTGTCAACGCCTAGCGGTTATGATGTTATTTATAGCAGAGATAATATAACCCGGCATATTATGCAAAATGTAGAGTTAAGTTCCGCTTATGCTTTTGTCGCGGGATTTATGTATGGGCGTGTTAAGTTTATGGAATTAACTAGCAATAGTTAATATAAAGCTGTGCTAACGGCAATTCGGGCAGAAAGGAATAAAAGCAAATGAAAGTAACTAAAATTGTAACAAGGGCAACTCTGTATGATGCTGAGAGCGGCGAACAGTATACTAAAATGTATATTGGTCGTTTGAAGAGACGCAAAGTAGAAAACATTAGCGGGGATGTATGTCTTTCAGTAGAAAGTGTTAAAGCAAGAATTTCAATTCCGGATGATGTTATTGAAGAATATGCGGAGATTGAAATTATTAACTACGGTGTAAAAGCCGCAGAACTTGGTTAAATTGAAAGGAGATTAAACAATGGAAACTTACGCACATATTGAAGAGCGTGTACCCTTTGAACAGAGCCTTGCAACCGTTGATAGCGGTGAAAAGCTGGTAGCTGAATTGACTTCTGAAAAGGTAATGTATTGTAGTATGCATGCCGAGACAATGGAGCAGAAAGCAAAGTTATTTAAGGCAATGAATAATCCTGAAAAGCGGATTGCCGATTGCATTAACACGGTTATCGAAGTTCAGGATGTGTACGTAGAAGTTGTGGATTGCACGAATACAGACGGTGAAATTACGCAGTGCCCTAGAATCGTTCTCATTGATAAGAACGGTATCGGATATCAGGCGGTTTCTATCGGTGTTTTCTCTGCTTTGAAAAAGGTTATTCGGGTGTTCGGCGAGCCGCATTGGGAAAAGCCCCTGCCGCTTATGGTCAAGCAGATTACGCGCGGAGCAAAGCAGATGTTGACATTCGATGTTAAATTCTAACTAAAATATAAGGCGGGTATTAAACCCGCCTTAATTTATACGGAGGTCTTTTCACAATGGCAAAACAATATAATATTAAATGGCGAAGAAAAGACAAATATCTTTTAACACTTCTTGAAAACAAAGTTAAAAAATACATTGGTGCTGAATCAATTCCCGAAGCCGCGACACCTCTGTTAGAAAGCCGCGCGGAAATTAAAACACGCTATGAATATAACAGATATGTCGCACGGTTGCGGTCTTTCTTAAAATCCCCCGGCGAAACCGTGAGAACGGAAAAAGGCGTTGTAACTACCGAATGGAAATTAAAGGATTTAAACAGAAAAATAGCGAAAATCAACCGCGAGAGGGCAAAACGCCTTGCAGAAATAGAGCCGTCAACTTATCGCGGAACAATGGGAGCGGCACGCGAAAAGAATTTAAAGCCGAAACAAAAAGTAAATCCAGCAAAGGCAAGCAAGCTAGAATGGGACAAGTTTGTTGAAAGCGTGGAAAGACAAGCGGCGCGCGGGTACGGTGAAGAAATGCAAAGGAAATATTATAATAACTTTATAAAAAGTTTAGAGACGCAATATGGGCAGGACGCAGAGCCGATTAAAGAATTAGCAAAGCAATTAACGCCCGCAGAACTAGAGGAACTATACGCGCAAGACCCAAACATGCAAGCAGGATTTCAATATGAAAAGACTGACGATGAAATAAAATGGAAACACACATATGACGCATTAGCGAATTATATAGAACTAAAAAATGAAACATAGATATTGTGCCGACTTTGAAACCACGACGGAAACAGACGATTGTCGCGTGTGGGCGTATAGTGTAACTGAAATAGGAAACACTAAATTTTTCAAGTATGGTACAACTATTGATTCATTTATGACGCTAATGAAAAATCATAACGAAAGCACATTTTATTTTCATAACCTAAAATTTGATGGTGAATTTATAATGAACTATCTTTTTCAAAATGGATTTACACACACCGAAGAAAAGATATTAAAAGATAATCAATTTTCAACTTTGATTAGCGATAAGGGGCAGTTTTATAGCATACGGATTCAATTTGATAACGGCTCTAAAGTTACGATTTACGATAGTTTAAAGATTTTACCTTTTAGCGTAGAACAAATATCTAAAGCGTTTGGATTACCTATGCAGAAACTTGAAATAGATTATAAAGCGGCAAGAGAAGTTGGGCATATATTAACGGATCAAGAAATAGCATATATAAAGAATGACGTTGTAATTGTTGCAGAAGCCCTTGCAATTTTGTTTAAACAGGGATTAAACAAAATGACACAAGGAAGTAATGCTATGAGTGACTACAAAAAAGTAATAGGAAACAAAGAATTTACCAGACATTTCCCGCCCCCGGATTATGATGCTGACATAAGACAAGCATATCGAGGTGGTTTCACCTATTTACAACCGAAATATGCAGATAAAGATATTGATAACGGAATTGTTCTTGATGTGAATAGCCTTTATCCGTATGTTATGCACGAAAGACTTTTACCTTATGGAGAGGGTATCTTTTTCGAGGGAGAATACAAACGTGATGATTTATACCCGCTTTATGTACAGATGTTACGCTGCAATTTTGAACTTAAAGAAAATCATATACCAACGATACAAATAAAACATTCTCTTTCGTTCTGTCCTACCGAGTATTTAACAAGTAGTAACGGAGAGGATGTAACTCTTACATTAACTAGCGTAGATTTAGCTTTATTTAAAGAACATTATAATTTATATAATGTAGAATACTTTTCTGGATGGAAATTTAAAGGCAGTACGGAATTATTTAAACCGTATATAGATAAATGGTATAAGATAAAACAGGAATCTACTTTAAACGGTAATAAGCCTATGCGAACGTTAGCTAAACTAATGCAAAATGCTTTATATGGTAAATTTGCATTAAATCCCCGTGTACAATCAAAAATCCCGTATTACGAAGATAACCGAGTTAAATATCGTTATGGAGAAGTAGAATATCGTAATCCGGTTTATATTCCGGTTGGCTGCTTTGTAACGGCGTGGGCAAGAGATAAGACCATACGCGCGGCGCAAAATTGCTATAATAGATTTGTGTACGCTGATACGGATAGTTTACATTTAATCGGAACAGACTATCCCGAAGAACTGGAAATAGATCCCGTTAAATTAGGGGCATGGAAACATGAAAGTACATTTACGCGCGCAAGGTTTATTCGACAAAAATCATATATAGAAGAAATTGACGGAGTTTTAAATGTAACATGCGCTGGTCTGCCGTCTGCTGGTCACGAGTATGTTACATGGGAAAACTTTCATGCAGGAGCGGTATATTCAGGCAAACTAATGCCGACGCACGTTCCCGGCGGAATTGTATTAAAAGATGTTGACTTTACAATTAAAAGGTGATATAATAAATTATGAAAGGTTATAGAAATGATAAGCTAATCACGGTGCGGAACTACGGGGTAAAAGCCGCCGTGCCGCTTATGGGGTAGTGCCTATTAGCATATTATTCTATAATCTTTCATTATATAAGGGTGATTAAATGTACTGGAACATAAACGAAATAATGAGTTATCAGCGCAATTTTAATTTCATAAATGGTGCGCGCAGCATTGGAAAAACATATACGACTTTAAAATATTGTTATCGCAGAGCAATAGAGCGTGGGGAAGAATTTGTATATTTAGTACGCACGAAACAGTTATTAAAATCGGGTGCGCTAGAGGAAGCTAGCAAAAAGGTGTTGCAAAAGGAATTTCCCGAAGTTGATATAAAATTTAAATTTGATAGAGCCATTTTAATAAACGGTTCTGATAATCCTGTTTTAGCATATTGTTTAGCAATTAGCGATTATGTAGACATTAAAAAGCGCTCTTTTCCGAATGTGAAATATATAGTATTTGATGAATACATGCTAGAAGATTGCAGTACGTCAAAATATATTAAAGGATGGAAAGAGCCTGATATATTTCTAAATATCTATCAAACAATAGACCGCGACGAAGATAGAGTGATATGTTTTATGTTGGGCAATAATACAACCTTTTATAACCCGTACCATATGCACCCCGCATTTAATATTCCGTATGTGCAGCCCGGAAAGATTTGGAAAAATGCAAACGTTCTATTTCAATGGGCTGTTCCTAGTGCAGAATTAAAGCAGCATAAAGCCGAAACGCGCTTTTCGCAAATGGTAAACGGTTCGGACTATGGCGAATATGCGAACGCCGGGCAATATACCGCCGATATGACTACATTTATTTTAGAGCGTTCGGAAAATGCAAAGCACTATTTTATATTACGAAGTGTGGGTAAAAATTATGGTGTGTGGGCTGATATTCAAAATTCTTTAATGTGGATTGATGATAAATTTGACCCATCTTGTAAATTTATTTACGCATTAACAACCGACGACCATAGAGAAAACACAATGATTTGTACGGGCGGTTACTCTTATATTAAATGGCTTGCAAAATCGTATAAAGCTGGAAACTTGCGTTTTACAACGGCAAAAATAAAAGCTGAAATAGAAAAAAATTTAAGAAATATATTATAGTGTATTGACAATCGAAAAATATCGTGTATAATAATAAATGAAAGGAGTTGTTTTTATTGAATGTTAAAATCTATCGCACATATGACCACTACGAAGCCTATATAAATAAGCAATTTTTCGGAAGTGCGGATACCCGCGAAGAACTTATTAGAGACATTAACGAATTTGAAAAGGAGTTGCATTCATATGACAATGAAATTGAGAATTTGCAGAACAACAAGGGGTGTTGAGTATTGGAGCATTTTAAACGGAAAGAGACGGTTAATAGACATTGAACCGGAAAACTGTCTTGAAATTACGTTAAAAATGACAATGATGGTTGATGTTTTCAGAAATTGCGGGTATGAAATAGAGGTAAGAGGATGAATGCTATTATTTTGTTCCTTTTATTTATGAGCCTTTTAGAAGAAGAGGATGAAAACTTATGGTAAAAGTAATATTAGCGTGTACTGCTTTTAGCAAGTGCCGTTATAAATATCTCAAAATAATGAAAGGGGGTAAAAATCATGGACGTTAGCACCATTACTTCACTGATTGGTTCATTGGGCTTTCCGATTGCATGCTGTATTGCACTTTTTATGCTGCTTAAAAAGTCAGACGAAAACCACAAGGAAGAAATGCAGAAAGTCACAGACGCACTAAACCAAAATACGTTGGCAATTACAGAACTCACTGAAAAGCTAAGAAAGGACGGTAATTAAAAATGACAATTTCACCCCTTGCAAATTACACGATTTTAACAGAGCATTGCGGAGAACGTGGTGGGGCTGCAATTGATACGGTTACGATTCATTGTTTAGTTGGGCAGGCTACCGCAAAGGAAATCGGACAATATTTCCGTGACACGAAAGAAGATGTTAGTTGTAACTACGGTATCGGAAAAGACGGCGACATTGTATGCTGTGTTCCTGAAGAGCGGCGAAGCTGGTGTAGTTCAAACCGCGCAAACGACGCACGCGCTATTACAATCGAGGTTGCAAGCGATAAAACTGAACCGTATGCTGTTAAGGAAGCGGCGTATAATTCCCTTATATCGCTGCTTGTGGATATTTGCAAGCGAAACGGAATCGACGGTTTGCGGTGGTTGAATAATCCGCTCTACATTGGTAGGCCTGAAATGCAGAATATGACCGTTCATCGTTGGTTTGCAAATAAATCGTGCCCGGGGGAATATCTGTTTTCCCGTATGGGGGAGATTGCCGCAACTGTAAATTCTAGGCTTGCGGAAACGGGGAAGAAATGGTATCGTGTGCAGGTGGGCGCGTTCAGAGTTAAGGAAAACGCTGAACGCTTTCGTGATAAGTTGAAAGAAATAGGAATTGACTGTTTTATTGTAGAGGGTGAATAATGTCTACTGAATGGATTACAGGAAATCGCTTTTTGTCGTGGGAAGAAATGCAAGTAAATGCTGTTTATATACGTGATTATCTTATAGAAGATGGATGGTCGTTAAACAGTATTGCTGGGATGCTGGGGAATATGCAGTCAGAAAGCACGATTAACCCCGGAACATGGGAAAACCTAGACCCTTACGGAACAAACCCGGATGTTTTAGGATGTGGGCTTGTGGGATGGACACCGTCAACGAAATATACAAATTGGTGTGCGGAGCGTGGTTATACATGGTACAATATGCCGCCCGCATTGGAGCGGATAAAGTATGAACTTGAAAACGGTTTACAGTTTTACCCGTCTGCACAATATCCAATGACATTTAAAGAATTTAAAGTATCCACAGAAAGTCCATATACACTTGGTTTAGTTTTTCTTGCGAACTATGAAAAACCGCTTGACCCGAATCAGCCCCAGCGTGGACAACAGGCTGTATACTGGTATGATTATTTGGGCGGGATTGACCCAATACCGAGACGGCGAAAAATGCCACTATATTATTATTTAAGGAGGTTATAACTTATGGCAATTAGAACCCGTGAAGAACTTATGGAACGAGTGCGGGAATATATCGGCGAAGATACGACCGATAAAGCCCTATCACTCATTGAAGATGTAAACGACACCATTGCAGACAATGACGAATGGAGAACGCGCTATGAACAGAATGATAAGGAATGGCGCGAAAAGTACAAGGCGCGGTTTTTCTCTGATGTAGAAAAGAAAGATGAAGAACCGCCCGATAGCGAAGATGAAATCGAAAAAACAATTGATGAACTTTTTGAAGAAAGGAAGTAATTAACATGGCTATTAAACCTACAAACGTATCTCTCACCGCAACATCTGTTGAAATTTTGAACGCAATTCGCGCAAACGCAAGCGCAGCATATCAGGCACAAGTTCCGGTTGCGCAGCCGGATACCGCCAGTATTCGCCAGATTGGCAACATCGTAACATCTTATGTTGCGTTGCAGAACGAATTTCTTTCCGCTCTGTATAACCGTATTGCTAGAGTAATTGTTACGTCGCGAACCTATTATAACCCGTGGGCGATGTTCAAGTACGGCTATATGGAAATGGGCGAAACGATTGAAGAAGTTTTCGTTAATATTGCGAAGCCGTTCCAGTATAACCCGAAAGAATCCGAAACCCGCTACATGAAGCGCGAAATTCCTGATGTTCGCGCGGCATTCCATACGATGAACTATCAGAAGTTTTACAAGGTTACTATTTCTGATGAACAGTTGCGTCAGGCGTTTTTGTCGTGGGATGGTGTTTCTAATCTGATTGCGAGAATCGTTGACAGTATGTACACTGCCGCCAACTATGACGAATTTCAGGTTATGAAATACATGCTTGCGCGGAATATCCTGAACGGCTATATTCGCCCCGTCACGATTGACCCCGTTAGCGCGGAAAATGCAAAGGCAATTGTATCGGATATTAAGGCAGTTTCCAATGAAATGACGTTCCTGAATAGCAAGTATAATCTTGCGGGTGTCAAGAACGCAAGTGACCATTCCGAACAGTTTGTTATCGTGAGTGCGGAATTTGACGCAACTATGGATGTCGAAGTGCTTGCAGCGGCGTTCAATATGGACAAAGCCGAATTTATGGGCAACCGTGTATTGATTGATAGTTTCGGCAGCATTGATAACGAGCGACTTGAACTTCTGTTTAAGGACGACCCGAATAACAGTTATACACCGCTTACGAGCGCAGAACTTACCGCGCTTTCGGCAATTCCCGCTTGCATTGTTGACCGTCAGTATTTTATGATTTTCGATAATCTTGCAAAGTTTACCGAAAATTACAACGGTGAGGGGATTTATTGGCAGTATTTCTATCATGTGTGGAAAACCTTTAGTACTTCCCCGTTTGCGAACGCTGCGTTGTTTGTTCCCGCTACACCCGCAGTTACTTCTGTTACCATCAGCCCGACCGAAGCAACCGCAAAGGCGGGTGATATTATCGGATTTGCGGCTACGGTTGCAACATCGAATTTCGCGCCGAAGTCCGTCGTATGGAGTGTTACCGGAAAGGGTACTATCACGCAGGAGGGTGTACTTACTGTTGGTGCTGATGCTGTAAAGGCTGATACAATTAAGGTTACTGTTACTTCTACGTTTGACAGCACGAAAAAGGCACAAGCAACCGTTACAATTTCCTAACAATAATGCGGGGGTACAACCTACCCCCGCAAACTTTAAAGGGGTGATTCAATGGCGTATATCGTACCAAGTGGTACTATTCGAATTTGCAAAAATGTGCCACTAAACAACACATACCGCGATACGATTTTATTTGATTCTGCGACCGAACAATTTTCCTATTTTGTTGGAAAAGCAAAATATTCACTTGATGATTATACATATATGCGAGTGAACCAAGCTATCAGGGTTGAAATTAAAGCTGACGATTTGTATGACTGTAATTATATTGTGTTTCGCAATAACTCTTTCGGAACGAAATATTTTTATGCGTTTATTACAAAAATAACCTATATCAATAATGAAACTTCTGAAATTCAATATGAACTTGACGTTTTGCAAACATGGCATTTTGACTATCAGTTGAAGCAATGTTTTGTTGAGCGGGAACACAGCGAAACGGATGAACCGGGGGATAATCTAGTACCCGAAAATCTGGAACTAGGTGACTATATTTATGACAAAGAGACGCACACGGGTAAAGACCTGATGAGTACCCCGTATATCTGTTTTTTCTGCAGTTTTAATGCGTCAACACTGGATAAGACGCCACGCACATTCTATACTGGAAAGTATACGTTCGGTTGTGATATTAAATATTATCCTTATACTGAAACGGATAATATAAACACATTTTTAAAACAAGTCGCTGAAAATAATCTAACAGACGGTATTATTTGCGCTGTTATGCTGCCCGGAAGTGCAGTTACAGGTGATGGCGGTTACGCATGGAGAAACGGAGAACCGACGAAATTGACATGGACTGTTCCCAGTCATATTAGCGGTAATTCGTTAGGTGCAAGAGTTATTAAGAACAAAAAGCTATTAACGTATCCGTTTAATTTTTTATATGTAACTAATAACGAGGGAACGACGGCAAATTTTCCTTACGAATATTTTGTTACTAGAGATAAGTGTTCTTTTTCTGTTTATACACCCGTTTCCGCAAATCCAGAAGCCGCATTAGTTCCGATAGGTTATAAGTGTGCCGCGCTTCAAGAAAATTATAACGAAAAACTTACAATCGCTGGTTTCCCACAAGTCGCATATGCGACCGATGCTTTCAGAGCGTGGATTGCACAAAATAGCGGTAGTACAGCACTTTCTGTTATTGGTGGAATAGGACAAGTCGCGGGTGGTGCTGCACTTACCTATTTTAGCAAGGGGATAGGAGCGACCGCGGGCGTTGGTGCAATGATTAGCGGTGTAAAACAAATTGCTGGAACATTAGTAGAAACAAAAAAGGCAGAAGCAAAGCCACCGCAGGCAAACGGAAACCCGGCGTCAAATCTTAATTTTATTATCAATAGAAAAACATTTGACTTTTATCACTGTTATATACGTCCAGAATTTGCCGAAATTATTGATGATTATTTTAACGCATACGGCTACGCATGCCACAAAGTAAAAGTTCCAAACAGGAGCAGCCGCCCACGCTGGAACTATGTTAAAACCGTAAATTGCAACGCAATCGGTTCTGTTCCTGTTGAAGATATGCGGAAAATTTGCGGTATTTATGATAATGGCATTACATGGTGGAAACAAGGCGATAATATCGGTAATTACGACCTTGATAATTCCCCCGCATAAGGAGATGAAAACATGGGAAAAAACAAACGTGATATAATCGCTGGTCGATGGGGAAGCGCGGTTATGAATAACCAAACATATTTAATGTATTACAACCGTTTAAAAGAACTTGCGTTAAATTTGTTTAAGTGGATTAACTTACCTGATACAATTGACGAACGCTATCTTGAATTAACTTTGTATGACCAAGGGCAAGCAGTATTTTTCCGTGACGATGTTCTAGGCTATCTTGCTTTGCAGTGTGCGGCGGGTGGAAAACTTAATGTTTACAGAGTGCCCACACAACGCGAAGTTGTTACGGAAACGGAATATCACGCTCATTTAAATGAAAACGATAGTGTTTTAATTTATAACAATTATCTGCGTATTGCCGAAGCCCCCGCAATTGAACAGTATGCGTATAGGCTTTATGAAATTACCCGCGCTATTGATGTTAATATCCGACAGCAGAAAACGCCGCTTGTAATTCTAAGCAGTGAACAGCAGCGACTTGTAATGAAAAATTTGTATATGCAGTATGACGGAAACGAGCCGTTTATTTTTGGGAATAAAAATATTGATTTAGATAGCATTAAAGTTTTGAAAACTGATGCACCATATTTATGTGATAAACTGAACATTTTAAAGCGTCAAATATGGGGTGAAGCCCTAACATATTTAGGAATTGATAATAACAGTTCGGAAAAAGCAGAACGCATGGTGACAACAGAAGTTTCTAACGGTTTGGGCGCGGTTCGTGCAGCGCGTTTAACCCGCCTGAACGCAAGAAAACAGGCTTGCGAACAAATTAACAGAATGTTCGGGCTTGACATTGATGTTGAGTTTAGAGAAGAAATGATTTCCCCAACAGAAAGACAGCAGGAACTTGAAATTATTAAAACTTCCGGCGAAATTTTAGGGGGTGAAGATATTGAGTAAATACACAACAGAAGTTCGCTTTATCTGCGAAACAGCGGCGAACCTTACCGAAAGTAAAGGATATTCTTCTATCGATGAAATTCTAACCGCCGCCGCCCCGAAAATATTTGATTTTGATTTTCCGATTTATGATGAAAATTATCGAAGCATTTTAGAGAAGAAAATTTTAAAGCACTATTATACCCGTGAAATTAGTGCTGAAACGGTTGGTTTGTGGAAATTGTGGCTTGATGCCCGTATGAATGAAATTATGCCTTATTATAACCAACTCTATAAAAGTGCGCTGCTTAATTTTAACCCGCTTTATGATGTTGACTACACACGCACATACACACGGAAAAACGACGGACTTCAAGAAAGCAGCAGCAGCGGCAGCAGCAGCGGCACAGGGAAAACAACCGGGAAGAATAGTGGAAAGGTAAACGGAAGTAAACAAACAACCACGACCGACAACGAAACGGGAACTTTCAGCGGAAGTAAAACTGATAAATATGCGGATACGCCGCAAGGAAGTTTGCAAAATGTTATTTCCGGTAAATATCTAACTAATGCTAGAATCGACAGCGAAGATAATGAAACAACCCGCAATAATACCGGAAGTGTATCAGACACAACAGCCGAAACACAGGAAAGCAGTCAGGAAGGAACAAACGAAAGTACCGCCAGCAGCGAAATGAGCAGCACAGGAAAAGCGTCGAACATGGAGGAATATACAGAAACGGTATCCGGAAAGCAAGGCGGCGTAAATTATGCTGCTATGGTAATGGAGTTTAGAAAAACATTTTTAAACATCGATATGATGATTATAAATGACCTTTCCGACCTGTTTTTCAATCTTTATTAAGGAGTGTAACAAAAATGGAAAATCAATATTTTACCCCCACTAATCCCCTTTGCGTATGGGTACAAAGAATTTTACCCCTTGTATACGATGATTCTTTATCGTATTATGAAGTTCTTGCAAAGGTTGTTGAAAAAATCAATATTTTGATAAATAACAATAACAATATTCCCGCTTACGTCAAACAGGTTTTTAACGAGTTTATCGAAAGCGGACAGCTTGAAATCCTTGTAAAACAGATTATTGACCGTCAGGATATTGTTGTTAATGTGAAATACCCGCCTGAGGGAGTAACGGCGGCACACGGTGACGGTGCAACGAATGATACAGACGCTTTTAACTCTTGTATCGCTTACGCCATTAAAAACGGTATTCCGGTTTATATCCCCGCTGGATCTTATATGCTGGATGCTATGACGATTAACGGAAACGTTCAAATTTTCGGTACACCAAAAACTAACCTTTATTTGAATGTAAAACCCGAAGCGGGTTCAATGTTTACAATCGAGGGCGGAAACGTCAGATTGTTTAATCTCACAGCATATGGACAGCACGCAAAACAGCCAAATGACACTACGTTCCTTTATGTGAATGAGCAAACCGCGAACGTTGAGGTTCGTAACCTCACCGTAAGCCAGTTTAAGAGGGGCTTTGAACTCATTGGAACAAAATCCTTTAAGGCTGATTCTTGTATTTTCGTTAATAATGGCATGAACGCTATTACAACTTCAAGTAATGCCTACAAAGTTACCATTGACAACTGTCATTTTGAGGGACTTACGGAACGGAACGCAACGACTTACATTATCAGTAATTCTAACGGACTGCGCTTGATGAACGCTGAATTTTTGGCAGGTGCAAGTATCGGAATTAACTATGTTGATTCAAGAGACGTATTTATACATTATTACAAGAGTAATATTGCGACACCTGTAACGGGAACGGGTTTAAATCCGATTATCATTGAAAACAACGGTAAAATTAAATATGCTCTGGATGATGATATTACAGCCTATATCGCTAATCTTATTTTGAATACATCTGGAAATATGACGATTGAAACGCACGATATTACACTAAACGCTGCGCGACTGACTGAAACAATCACGGGTGAAAAGGCAAGTCAGGCTGCAAACCGAACAGACATTGTTAGCGGCACTGCAACGCTTGAAGCGGGTGCAGTTGAAGTGCAGACAACACAAGGTGAGAAACACGAGGTTGCAGGGCAGTTTAATGTACATGCCGGTTCGTACAAGATGTTTGACGTAGTGAGAAAAACCCCCGCAGGAACAACAAACTATGTAGACGAAGCAGCATTCATTGATAATGCGGGAAATAACAAAGCACTGCTTGTTAAAGGCGAAACAGATATTAACACTGCTATCAATAATCTTAAACAAGCCGACATTACTTTGGACGGAAAAATTACAAAATTAAATAGTGCGTTGATTGCCCCCGCAAACGTAAACGTCGTGAATACAACGACAATTGTAAAAACTAGCGAACAGATAGGGCAAGCTAACGGGATTATTGAAATTCCTGTTTCTATCCCCGTTTCCGGAAATGTGAACACAATGGTTTTTGTGAGTATTAGCGGTACTATTACTTTTGGTTCTATAACAGCCGTGAGGAACTATACGGGCAACATAAAGTTAACACAGATTTGGAACGGAAGTAAAATTCAAGTAGGTGGAAGTTCGTTTGCCTGTATGGAACTAGGGCATTTTAATAATCTTCAGGACGAAAGTAAAGGCTATTTCAATGTGTGCGGCTTTATAAAAATGAGTAGTAAAACCGGATCTGAAGCGGCAACTATTGAATTTACCGATGTTGACGGCTATAATACAACGTGGAATAATGCGTCTCATTATGACGGTGACGTTACAATTACTATTAACAACGTTGTAAAAATGCCGCTACCTTACACAAACTAAAGAGAGCGCCCCTTGTGGGCGCTTTTCTTTTATTTAGTATAAATGTCTTTCCCTCAAGTACAACCCACCTACTTAATCGGTAGGTTGGTTTGTGTTGCGGGCGTTATGTAACGGGTGTTATGTAACGGGTGTTACGTATCCTTTGCCCGTGTCTACCGCTGACGCACAGTCAATCACCGGCTGTCTACGTGCCGTGGACGTTGTCGCGT
>NFZC01006715.1_pt1 | contig 14103 bp, 13 predicted proteins | sample 1095391 | NCBI WGS metagenome assembly NFZC01 (sample SAMN03609890, study PRJNA323583) | gut metagenome | isolation source: feces | host: Rattus norvegicus | place: Denmark: Riget | collected 2013
TGAATCATAAATATCTATATCAAAATCTTCACATTTAGTTTTCAAATTTATATAATAAGGTTTATCTTTACCATTATAAACAATGATACCACCTTCATTAAATTGAAAATATAATCTATAAGAAGATGAATTTGATATTACATCATCAAAATTACATTTTTCATAAGTTATTATGCCAGAAGAATAATTTCCATTAATTTTCTTTTCTAATATATATGTACCATTAACTTCTTTTTCTATAACTAAGAAAAAATCAGTAATATTTTGAAAATCTAGTTTTAAATCTGTATCTATATGAGCTGTCATATTAAATTTATCCAAATTAATATTAAGACGATTGTTAACATCATTAAGATAAATATACTTAGTGACACCAGCATCATTGTAAAAATCAAAATATAATTTCATTTTTTCACCTCTTAAAAAATGATATAATATTTTCTAATTATAAGCAAAAACACTTTTGAAAATTGATTTTTAATTTGTATTAACTTATAATTATATAGAATGTAATTGGGGTTAAAATGTTTTTGAGAAAAAGAAAAAGAGCTGTTTACCTAATGGCCCAATTCATTAGTAAAACAACTCTTAAAATGTTGAATGTTTTAAATATTATATAATATCTAAAAACAATTCAAAGGGTATTTCTTTTTTCATAGTTATAAAAACATCTTCTTTAGGAACTCTAATTACATTTTTATTATAATCAACAAGTTCATATTGATTTCCATTAATTTGTCTTATTTTAATTAATAAATCAATATCAAACTCTGTAGTCTCATCAATTATACCATCTCTAATAGATAAAGACATATTGTTTATAAAAAAAGATGCTGTTAATGTAGGTTCTTCTATATTAAACTCTTTTTTTTGAGTTATATATTGTAAATTTTTATTAATTATCTTTTTAGATAATTCGTCTATTGTGACCTGTTTATTATTTACTCCTAACTTTTTACCTAATTTATTAATTATATCGCTAAGCTCATTATGGTCTAGAAACATTTACTTATCACTTCCTTCAGACGAATAAGTCATTTCTTTACCAGTAACAGCAGAAGCAAAAATTTGATGTCCAAGCATAATGTTATTTGTGTCGACATCTTTTTTATTATACGAAGAAGCTATTTTAAGTAACTCTTCAGATGGAATAGACATAATATATTCACTAAGATTATTTAAAGCAGAATTATCAATTCTAATATCTCCATCTTCATTCTCATAAACAATAGAACCTAATAAAGATAAAAAGTTTTCATTCTTTAAATTAGCTAGCCCATATTCAATAGCAATATAATCAACAACATCATCAAATTTACAATCTTCATCAATATCTTTTAGTACTCCAATGATTCTAGTAGTCATAGTAGATTTATAACAAAGTTGCATTAAATCTTTTATAGCTATATTTTTAGCTATACTATATTCCTTTTCTTTTCTTTTAAATTTTTTCATAACCATAATACTGTTCCTCCATAAAATTTATATTTATGCAAAACAGCACCACTTATCATCACCTAATGTGAACACTAATATTATACTACTATTACTATAAAAATGCAATAAAAAAAATACAATAAAAGACCTCTATATCAATTGGGTAAAAAGACATAGAGGTCTATCAAAAGAAAGGAGTCGTCTTGTTAACACTAAGAGGATATAACAGGAAACAGGGGGCAAAATTTATATCCTCAATTATATTAGCAAAACAATTATGAAAAAAATTAATTAGCTCAAAAGGGGAATTAAGAGCAATCAAATTTAAGGAGGAGCTTAAATAGTATATATTAATTTTAACACTTATAAAAACAAATGCAAATTTCTGGCAAAAAAATGCAATTTTTTATTAAAATCAATAAAAAAATATTCGCTTTATTATATATTTGTTGTATAATTAATACAGCACAATAATTTAATTTAAAGGAAGTTGTTCACAAAAGCACTATGAATAGAAGAAACTATGCAAGTGCAGTTTTTGTTTTTTTTATTGCCTATAATAGATGTTAGCATTTATATTATTGCTGGGTACACCTAGAAACATTCCGAACCTAGAAGTTAAGCCAATAATAATTCTTTAATACTACTTACGTGGAAAAAAAGAATTTACTAACAAATACTATTATTAGGAGTGTTAAAAAACGAAAAATTTTATTTTGCAACTATCAAGTTACTGGAATGATATATTGATAGTTGTGCACATAATTAAAGAAATTTGTAAAATTATTTGTGATTTAATAAATGTTTATCTTTCTATTCGTAAACTTAAAGAAGTAGAAAAATAAATATTTTGTGGCTCTCATTTGAGAGCCATTTTTTTTACACTTAATAAAATTAAGTGAGAACTTAAAAAGTCAGGAGGTATTGAATTAAGTATTTAACTTTATTGTCTAAGGGAGGTGACAACAAATGCCTTGAACACTTATCATAACGAATTATATAAGAGTATATCAGTTGTGTCAAATTTTTGATAAAAAATATAATATTTTTCACCTTTACTTTGAAATTATAAATAGTATATAATATATTAACTTCAATGAAAAATTTCAAAGAAGGGAGTTTCTTTAAACATTAAGGGGGAAGAGAGATTCTCTATAAGAAACTGTTAGTTCTAATATTTTAAGTGGTACACCTAGAAACATTCCGAACCTAGAAGTTAAGACTAAAATATTTTTCTAATACTATTCACGTGGGAAAAGAAAAATTGCTAACAGAATCTTATATGAAAGGAGAATTTCAACAAATGTTTAAAGGCAATCTATTAAACACACTATTTAATATAGTTGTGTCAGCATCAGTTATAATAGATTTTTTTAAAAATTTATTGATAGCTATGCATTATGCCATTTTAATCTTTAAAGCAATCAGAAAGAAATAAAATGGTTTTGTGGTTCTTTTTTAAGGAGCCACTTTTTTGTTCCTCAAAAATGAGGAATCAGACTATAAGTCCTTTGAAAAAAATTAAATAAGGTAACTGAATTATATATATGAACACAAACTATGTCAAATTTCTTTAATACAAAATCAAGTTATATTTTGTAGTAAAATGGCTAAAACTTTTAAGGAAAAGTATCTTGAGAATTAAATAAAATGACAAAATCAAAAGTAATATAACAGATAAAAAAATACATTATATAAAAATTAACCATAGATTAATTTCTATGGTTTTTTATTTTCTGCAAAAAATCACTATATACAGAAAAATCACTTTTTAAAATTTTTAAAATCGTTTCTTAGAAAAACAGAGACAACCTTATAATCTGCCCCCACCCCATTCAAAAAGACTGTGAAAAAGATTAATAGCTATGGAACTAAGAGATTTTGATTTATTGATTGATTTAGAAAATAGCTATGGCATTACCTCCCTTACTCCGGTCGTACCTCCCTTCGTTCGGGGTTTCGAGCCCCCAGGGTCTCTTGTAAACAGAGAGACTTGTTTTCTCGAAACAATGGGAACCATTAACATAGGTTCCCAAACCCTCCAAGTTTCATTAATTTATATATAATAAATAAATAATAATTTTTATTAATGACTTCGTGTAGCGAATTTTAACCGTGTTGAACGGCTAAAATTCGTTTAGTGATAAGCTTGAAACGAAAGACGTGTTTCAATCTTATTCACTAAAGATATAATGAGAAAACTCTCCAAGTTTGGAGAGTTTTCTCTTTATTTATAATCAATTCATTTCTAACTCCTACGTCGTTATAATTGAATTGACGAGTAACAACAACTGCTAAGATAACGTTTGGAGTATTGAACCTTGTCTAAACACCAAACTGGTTTTCTCCAAACTATTGTAGACTTTAGTTTATTGTTCTAACGGTAAGTTTTTAATAATAGTTATGTGTCTTTTAGAGATTATTAAAAGTTTACATTTGTAGACTTAATTTATATTTAAAGGAGGTACTTAAAATGAAAAAAGTACAAAGAATTAATTTTGACGAGGGGTTCGAAATCGTTGCCAATGAGGCAAAAAATATAGCTGGAGAGATAACTTCAAAGGCTATATACACTTACCAAAATAATAAGAAGTTAATACAAGGAACAGCACTTCTTAATATTGCTTGTTCTTTCATTGACTCTGAAATGCTAGATTCTATAACTGATGTAGCAAACGTTATAACTGCTACTAAAGTTGCCTTTGACTTCGTTTCAACTGAAGTCGAAGAGGCAGAAGAACCAGCATCTGACAAATCTACTAACTCTGACAAATAGTTAATTATTCCACAAAAGGCAAGTGCCAGTTCCCACAGCTGGTTCTTGCCTTTATTTTATCACATTTAAGGGGTAAAAACAACCCCTAATTTTATTAAAAATAAAGGAGAAAAAAATATGAAAAATTTTATGTATTATTTATCTGTTATTCTATCTATGTTTTTTTTAATGGTAACTTTTGTAATTCCAAGAGAATTTGAAGTGATTAGTTTTTCACTATTTGGGTTATGGAGTTACATAGCTTTTATAGTGAATGAAGAAATAGAAAATAACAAGAAATAAATAATATTTAAGGTTAACTAATCTGAAAAGGTTAGTTGACCTTTTTATTTTCTTTCGTGAGGCCTTCCTATGATATCGGAGAGGCCATTTTACTTTTATTGTTTTATATTTACTTTATCTTATATGTTTTGGTTTTTTTATTTGGTTAATTCACGTTTGGTGTGTTTTAATTGTTAGGTTTACTTAAGATTTATTGTTTTTTGATTGATTTAAGTTAAGTCTATTATATATTTAGAAAATTTTTTAAAGGGGGTGTTCGTGTATGAACATAGATAAAATTGAAATAAAGGAATTCTTAAAAGGTGAGATTGATAGGATTGAAAAAGAAATGAAAGTAAACCCTAACAATAAATTAAAATTAACTTGGAAAATAGTTGATTTTTTAAGAAGTGAAATAGGATATTTAGATACTAATATCTTAGATTTTGCTTATATTACCTTTTATGAAAATGGAGAGTATGAAGAAAGTTTGGTAAGAAACCCTTTATTCTGGGGTATTGACTCTTTAATGGATAGAGTTCAATTAATAATCGACAATTTAATTGAGGATATTGATAATCCTAAAATAAAGGAAGTAATAATACATTCGTTAGGTATTAACCTTGATGAATATAGATAAATAAAAAAATGGTAGGTTGACTTTATAGTTGACCTGCCTTTTTTATTTTTCTAATAATAAGATAAGTTTTTCAAAATAGATAGTTTGTCCTTTAGGCATTTATAAAATTTTAATTTAAGGAGCTGATTTATATGATGAAAAATTTATATTTTAAAATTTGGTTGAGAGGTATATGCTTGAGAAATAGGGTCGAAAATTATGTAGACTCTTATAAATTAAACAGAAATATTGATAAACTTGTTAAACAAACAAGAAAATCAATAAAATAATAATTAAGGTAAGTTAACTATAAAAAGTTAGCTTGCCTTTTTTATTTATGGGGAATAATCGACTCTCAGCTTATAGATTATTATTATCACTTTTAATAGTAGTTTATTTTATTCAAATAACTACAATCTTCGAGTCGATTGGTTTACACCAAATTATTGTAGCAACACTTATTTTTTTACTTCGTAAAAAAAACTTGTTGCTTTCTTTTTTATTAATTTTTATTTAGAAAGAAAATCCATTATACAAAATAGTTTCCTTGCCTTACTTTCTAATATAAAAATTAACTGTAACCTCTATCTGGTTTGCTTCGCTTTGGTTGACTATATTTAATTTGTCTATGGATTTACTCTTACTCCGTCAACCTCTTATAACCTTTAGTTTATCCTTTTTTATTTACTTTATCTTTGAATTTAGCTTTCTTGGGGAACCATTAACATAGGTTCCCCCTTTCCCCCTCCACGTTTCCCCTTCGTGGCTAACTTTAAAGCACACATAAATTCAAAAATGGCATTTTTAAGTGGTTTTTAATGAAAGCACACATAAATTTAAAACTAGTTAAAAATCGCCTAAATACAATAAACAAACTGACAACCTTTACTGGTTGTCGCTGGGTGGGTGGGAAATCAATCTATATAAAAATTATATATAAAATACCCATAGCCAAACTAATATACTCTATGTTATAATTTAATAAGCATAGTAGTATAGTAACAATTAAATAATAATAAGTATAGTATTAATGGTATAGGGTAGTATAGGGGTTTAATTTATATTAATTGTATAGGTGTTTTTATTTAATATTGCTATTACTATGTATAGAGTAAGTATAAAATAATATAAAATTTTTTTAATAAAAAACTTGACAACAAAAAGAAAGTATAAATAATTTTTTAAGTTGTTCTAATACATATACTTTTTGTTTTATAGTTTTACAATTCTAATATAATTTCTTCAAATTTATCATTACGCATGCGTAACATATTTCCAATTAATATCTTTTTGTATCATATCATTACATAAAAATATACATTAATATTATTAAGATAATAAAATAGTTTGATAATCAAAGTAATGCTAATTATTTTCTTTTTTCCTAGGCTTCGATTTTGAAATCTCCTGAATGGAGATTTTCAAAATAATGTGAAAAAAGAAAATTTTTTATGTAATAAACTATTAATAAGAAATTAAAAAGTCATTTATAACCAATATACTGGCAAATATGTTGATGTTTAACCTTTTTGTTTTTTCAAATTTTTAATTTGAAAAAATAAAAAAAAGTTTTTTCATTAGAAAAAACTTTTAAAAATCTTTTAATCTTTCTGATAAGAAAAGATGTTGAATACACTTTGCCTTAAGTCTATTAGGTTTAATCTCTAATTCACTTGCCCCTTTTAAGGGGGGCAAGTATGTTTATCATTGAATACCATTGGTTAACCATTGGAAACCATTGATTTACTATTGGAAAAACACTTTATTTTTAAACCCTTAATCGGATGAAAAACCAATGTATTAGTTTAAAGTGTTTTTCATCTTGCCCCCCCTTACTTCCCCCCCATTTTAGCATTTTTTTCAAATTATTGTCAATTTTACTATATAAAAAATTATAAAAAATAGAGAATTTTTATAAAAAATCAAATTATTGGAAGTGTTTACTCAATTCGCATGGTTCTTAGTTAGTTTTTATTATAATAGAAAAGTTAATAGCTCATAATTATAGAAAGTATTATTTTATACCATAGAAGAAATACAATTTTATTCTAGGTGTTGTTTTTAACCATAGGGGAAATACAAAATTATTTGCAAATTATTATTCTATTACGCATGCGTAACGAGATTGTAATCATTACATTTTACATAAAATCATTTAGTTAATAGAATATATCTGATAATAGCAAATAATGAAGTTAATTGAACTATATAAAAGTGTCTATTTTAACCATAGTAAAAACACTAAGTGTTTATTTATACCATAGGAGAAATACAACAATAATAGTTCCATTACGCATGCGTAACGCATTTATAATAACTCATAATTATAAGACTATTAAGATTAAATCTAACTACAACTATAAAATTCATTATTATAAGAACTGTATAAGTGTTATTTTCTACCATAGAAGAAATACAAAGTGTTGTTTTTACCCATAGTAATAATACAACTATTAATCCTCTCTTCTATTTCTTATAAGACACTAAATTATTTGAACTGTTAGAATTAATCTATTTTAACTTATTATTTAAACTATATTTGATTATTAGAAGTGTTGTTTTATACCATAGTGAAAACACTTTTATAAAAAATATATTGAAATTTGATTATAATAATATCCAATGCTATTATTAATGTATTCGTAATTCATTTTACCAATCCTCACAATCCACCTCCAAGGTCGCAAATTGTTAAGTGGGCTCAATTATTAGTATTTTTGGTATATGTTTTACATATACTTTGACGTCATTGTTGTTTGAGGGTTGGTAATTCCTAGTAAAATAATGGTTTTTCAATAGAATTTTAATAGAATTTCAATGGTTTTAAATACTTTTTAATAGAATTTTAATATAAAATCAATGGTTTTAATTATAACTAATCATCAATAATACTTCATATAGATTAAATCTCTCTTCTTTAGCAAGAGGGATTTTTATTTTATATTAATTATTACTGTTATATACATTTATATATAGAATTACATATATGTTATAGATTATTATCTATATATTTAAGGGTTTTTGTTTATTGTATTTTAAAAGATGATTTTTGAATGAAAATCGTTATCTAACTACTTTTTACTTTTATTAATAATATCTGCTTTTTTTGATATAGAAGAGTAAGTTCTTTATAATCTTTTGAAGTTCTGAGTTCTTATATAAGTTTTTTGAAGTAGATTAAGAGTTTATTAGAACTTTATAATATTTATTTAAAGGAGAGTGGTTTTAAATGGCAGTTATTAAAAGTTTTATTTCAGGTGGAGCAATTGGAGCAGATAGTTTGTTTGGTGTTATTGGTGAAGAAAGAAATATTTCTGTTTACCATATGTCTTTTCCTTTGCATAATTGTGTAGGAGTAGGTAACAGAGTTATTCTCAATCAAACTAAACTTAATACTAGAAAAGCTGATTTAGATAATGTAAGAAAGTTATTAGGTAAAAAGCCTAGTAGAAATCCTTACGTGGAGAATTTAATGTTACGTAATATGTTTCAAATAAAATCTGTTAATGGGAACTTAAGTGACCTTGTTATTGCTGTTGCTAAAATTAAAAGAACAGGTGATTCTTGGAAGTTCGTTGAGGGTGGAACAGGTTATGCTGTTTGCTATGCTATGCTTAACAGAGTTCCTGTTATTGTTCTTGACCCAACAGATAATAGATTTTACTATTATAATTATAAGGAAAAGACATTTATGCTTCTTGGCAACAAACATATAAACAGTGTTATTCCTCATAAGGATAATTTAATTATAACTGGTATTGGTTCTCGTGATATTAATTCTGAGATTATCAAACCTAGAATAGATAAGTTAATTGATTTTATTCTAGGCGAAGAAGAACCAAAACCAGTTGTTTCTGAACCAGCTGTTGGACCTGTTTGTAATTTACCAGATAAAGAAGTTCCTATGGTTCAAGGAACACTTTATTAATTCTTTTAAAGGCACTCTTTCTGTAACAAGTTAGAGTGTCCTTTATATTTTTTTAAAATAAAAGGGTTTGTGACATACCCTCGCAGAAGTCACTATTTACATTTAAAGGAGTGTTATTATGAAAAATTTAGATTTAATTGAAAGAATTGTTAAGAAATTAGGTGAAGATTTTAATTGGAAACCTAATTGTGTTTACTTTAGTATTAAAGATAATGCTAATCTTGAATTATTAAGAGCATTATCTAGAGTAGGGAAGGTTTTTTTACTTGACTATGATACTCTTGAACAAGAGGTATTAGAACATCAAGTAAATAATTTACAAATAGAGGTCGCTCATCCACATTACTGTCCTACAGATATGTGGTATGGTCCACGTTGTGAAGAAGATTATGAAATAGTAGACTTCGATGAAATAAAAAATTTATATTTCAATAGAGTATTCTTTGAGATATAAATTAACATTAAAGGTTATCTAGTTTAATTACTAGATAGCCTTTTTTATTTCGGCTTGGACAAAAAATTTAGCAAGGCATCTTCAATGCCCTCCAAAATTTTTTGTGGAAAATACTTCGTATTATTCCTATAATGATTTCTTTTTTTTAGTTCCAAATTCTCCTTTCTCTTCGTTCAAGTCGAATTTGTAGTTCCTTTACTATTTTGTTTACAAGATACATTACTTATAAACTTAACTGGTTCGGGGAACCACTGACGTAGGTTCCCTTGCCCCTCCACGTCACCCTTTGTTATGTGAATGAAAGCACACATAAGTTTTGCAATGTGGTAAAAGTCATCGATATAGCTAAGTTGGCTAGTTGAATGAAAGCACAATAATTCTTATTGTGCTTATTCACTATTAGTTCCCAATAAGTGTTGTTTACCACTAATTTATCTCTCTTCCCACCGAGTAAAATGTAAGATAACTCACTTCGTTCCTACGTTCGTTATCTCTTTCTTTTTTAGTTCTTATTATCAAGATTTTCATTTCTCTACAGTTATCCACTTTTTTAGTTGTTGTTAGTGGTGCACTCTTTATTTTTCTATAGAGTTATTAGTTTTAACTCACGTTTTTTAAAACCTCTAATTGTGTCTATTAGAGATTTGTAATTGTTAGGGTACTAGTTTAATTCTACGTTTTTTGTAGTTGTTAACTAGTCCTTTATATTGTTTTAAAGTTAGGTATAGTGCTTAACTTAATTTTATTATTTTATTTTAATTTAAAGGAGTGTGACTGTATATGAAAATTATACAAAATTTAAGTAATTTGATTGGTGTTAACGAGGAAGTTAAGAATGAATATGTTAAAGCTTATGGAAATCCTAAAGTGTATGAAGTTTTAACTATGTCAGAGGTTGAGAAAATAGACTCTCTGTTTAGTCACGAATTGATAGGTACAGCTATCAAAGAAATGCTTTGGAACGGAGAACTAGAACTACCTGAAATGAAAACTCTTATCTCTCTTCTTAATAGAAAAAGAATATTTATATTCAATGATAGAAAAGGAGAGAAAAGATTTGTTATTCTTCCTCATCTTTCTGCAGAAATCGATTTAGACAATGGAACTCTTAACTATAGAGCTTCTTTACTTATAAAAGCCGGTTTAAGATATCAAGAATATCTACATTGTCAACTAGAAGATAAAGATACAATATGGAATAAATTTGAAAATCTTTTATATAAAATTAAGCTTGATATTACTAAACAAGTGTTTAGTAAAGAGTTCAAGCAATTTTATCAAATGAAGTTCAGAGGTATTTCAGGAGTTGCTCTTACAGGTAATCTTGAACCTGATGAAATAGAGCTACCTTATTGGTATGCAAAGAAGAACAATTTAAAGAAAGGTGATTTGGTATTAGTTACTAGAGACCCTATCCAAAATCTTGTTCTTGCTGGAAGAATAGCTGGATTTACTAGAAATGAATGTAGAGTAAACTCTAATGTGTTCACTTGGCTTGGCGGTGATCACGACGGAGATAAAGTACAATTTATTCCATTATCTGTGATATTAAAAGAAAACTCAGATTTCATAGAAGACTCAGCTAAATTAGAAGAAGAACTAATAGCTATCTTACCAACAAATGTAGTTAAAAGACCAGAATTAGCTACATTATTAGAATATAGAGAAAGTTCTTTATAAGTTTATAAATCCGTAGACCTAAGCAAGTCTTTAAACTGCTTAATTTAATTTAAAGGGAGTGAGAAGTATGAAAGGAATTGAAATGTTACAAGCTAGTAAAAAGAGTATGAAATATGCAAAAGAGGTTAAAGGAGAAGATTATATTGATAATCAATCTTCTACTATTCTTAATATGAGAACAGTTAAAGAGGGAACAGCTTTTGCTGGGGGATTTGCTAATTGGCTGTTTGAAATAAGCAGAAATAATGGTTTAGACCTTATAACTGCAAGAAAGATAGGAGACCTTATCCAACAAGAGTCACTTGACTCTAAACATACTGTTGGCGGAAATGGTTTTGCTGATAGTAAATGGTTTAAGATTGTTAATCTTAAAAAGACTTCATATAAGAAATGCATTGAAGAAATAGAAGATGAAATTAATGCAATCTTAAACGAAAAAGAAGAAAGTCCAGTTATAAATCAAGATTATAACGAGGATTTTCAAATGTAAGTTTTATTCCTGTGACCTAGACACGTCATTAAACTGTCTACCATAAAATAATAATTTAATTAAAAAAGGAGAAGTGATTTTATATGATGAACTTAAAAGAAAATGAAATAAGAGTTATTGCTGAGGCTGTTGCAAAACAAAAGGAAGATTTTAAATACTCTAAGGCAGGTCAACATAAAGACCAAAGCCAAGCTTATACTCTATTTGATAAAACAAGTATAGGTAGAGTATTTAAAGAAATGCCACTTAAAGGTGTTACAGCTGGTATATATAGTGAGATTAAGAATTATGTTCCTAATCAATTTGAAACTGAAACTATTCCTTTTGGTAGCTTAGATGAAGTTGTTACTACATTAACAGATGATTTCAAAGCTGTTAAAATTGCTAAAACTTTTGAAGAATATCTAGGAGAATTCGGTTATAAAGAAGTTAGCTGTAAAGAACTTTCTCCAGCAGTATTTTCAGATTTTGAGCCTATGTTTGAAGATTATTTTGGAATGTATGGAAGTCACGTTATGAAGATTTCTATCGTTACAAAAGCTAATACTGTTGGAGATATCGTAAAAGAACTTAGAGTTACATTTGCTCACAAAGAACAAAAAGTATACTCTTTAGATTTCCCTTATATCAATAAGGACGGGTTCTTTGAAGTTAATGGTAATGTTTATTCTTTTGCTAATGTTCTTGTTAACATAAAAGAACTAATATCAGGAGATACAACAGAACCAGAAATATTGCATCCATATTCTTGGCTTTCTCTTCAACTACTAAAAGCTTATGATGAAGAGGGAGAATCTAAGTTCTATAGCCAAGATATCTTTGATAATATTATATTCAGAGGAACATTTAAAGAATATAATGCTACTCTTCAAAGAAAACTAGCTAAACTTCTTAACAATAGTAAAAATAATCCTTGGGATGAATCAATTACTACACCAATAATGTGGTACGACTCTCAATTATCATCAGTAGCTAAAGAACTATTAAGTCATAATGTTCTTATTGACAGTTGTTATAAAGAGTTAGCTGAACTTGGACTTATTAAAGGATTGGATTTACTTTCTGGTTCTACTTCTACTCCAGCTAAAAGAGTTATACCAGCTCATAATTATGAACTTCAAAGAATTGGTTCTAAAATTAAGTTGGTTAAAGTAAGAAACTCTAATGATATTGTTGGAGATTATGCAGGTAACTATAAAACTTGTTATCCTGCATTTGTTAAAACTTCAGCTAAAAGGGATAATACTAGCACTATTAAAGATACTGTTAATTTAGTTAATCCTCAAAGATATATTAGAAAGTTTATCATTAAATAATCTATAGTTTTTGTCTATTTTGTTTTTATGCTAGGTGACATTGGTTGCCTAGCTTTTATTATATTTATATTTTAATTTAAAGGAGAAGTGATTTTATATGTTATTAAATAATTTAAATGCTGTTTCTGTGTCTGCTTTTGTTGCTAAAGTTAATTTAGAAATTCTTTCTAGAGAAGAAATTGAGTTAGGTTTATATCCTAATATCAATGATTGTTTTATGATTAGTGAGGACTTTTCCAATAGAATGGAAGTTAACTTTAGAAAACCAAAAGAAGAAGAATTTACATCTATGAAACCTATTGAGGGAGATAAACTTATAGGAGCTTTCAGAGATAAAGGTTCTGTTACAGGAGTTATGAAAAGATATATCCCAGTAGTAGACTTTAAGGTTAGAACTGTAGAAGAGGGAGAAAGATTAATAACTGCACTTAAAGAAATTAGAGGAGAAAATACTCCATATAAATTCTTTGAAGATAGATTAATAGTTTCTTTCCCTATTGATATCATTGCTAATCCATCAACTGGAAGAGATAATGTATCAGCTCTAATGTTACAATCAGCTATGGAATTAAAAGCTATTCTTGAGGGAATAGAAGTTGCAGTTGATAATCTAGAAGAAGTTGGAAGAATGAACTTAGAAGAAATATTAGAAGAAAGAGAACAATCTCACGTTGTTAATATGCTAGATATAACAACAGGAGAGATAGTATACTCATTTGGAGAAGTTCCAGTTCTTATAGAAGATTTCTTTTGGCAACCTAAACATAGTAATTCCATTTATTGTAAAGAAAAAGATATAAGCTTAAATTATCATCAAGCTATTGACGGTATGCAAATCTTACTTCCTAGCTTACATAAGGCTATGTTGAATTCTCTTGATTATGATAGAATCAAGGAACATATAATGGTTCTAGGATTAGATATAGTTGAAGATTGTGCTATATCAGAGTTAGTAAATCAACTTGAAAACTCTGCAGACGCAGATGAGTTTGATCTATAATAAACAATACAGAGGAGATTAATTTCTCCTCTTTTTTTCTTCTATTAAAAACTGTAGGAATGCTAATGCATTCCTTTTTTATTTAGTGAAAAATCTTATTTCACTTCGTTCAACTTCGATTTTTCTAATATAAATATGGAGG
>NFZC01004805.1_pt1 | contig 14072 bp, 31 predicted proteins | sample 1095391 | NCBI WGS metagenome assembly NFZC01 (sample SAMN03609890, study PRJNA323583) | gut metagenome | isolation source: feces | host: Rattus norvegicus | place: Denmark: Riget | collected 2013
GCAGCTACCAACACAGGCGACCAATCGGCAGCTACCAACACAGGCAACCGCTCGGCAGCAAGCGTAGAGGGCAAAGATTCCGTTGCAATAGTTACCGGAAGAGACTCTAAGGCAAAGGGTGCTCTTGGTTGCTGGATAGTATTAACGGAGCGTGACAAGTGGAACGGCAAGACTTATCCGATAAAGGATGTTAAGGCGTTCAAGGTTGACGGAGAGAATATAAAGGTTGATACATTCTACAAGTTGGTAGATGGTGAGGCTGTTGAGGTTGAATAAAAAAAACGTAGAACAATATGGCAAAGAAAATGAAGCGCATCCCATTTGATTTAGAGATGGCTAAGGCAATAACAAAAGGTGAGAAAGAGGGAAGAATTGTGGTAGATGGTTATGAAGATACAAAAATTGTATCTTTCAATAATAATGGTATTAATCCTATCATTGCTCTACTCAGCAGAAACGGATATGACACAGCAAGAGAATGTAACGCAGAAGGTGTGTTTTACATACGAAAAGCGAGTGGAAAGTTTTACTATGAGTTATGCCTCGAAGTCCCTGATGAGCAGGAGTTCAAGGAGGGGGATGTGGTAGTGTTTAGAGACGACAGCGGTGACCATTTGTCTATATTAAAAAGTATAACTGACACCGCCGTTAATCTTTGCGCATTAACAACAAGTAAGCAAGAGCTATTTAGTTCTGCTATTGACGTTTATTGTAATATGGGTGCAATAAGATTAGCCACACCCGAAGAACGTCAACAACTCATTGATGTCCTCAAAAAGGACAACTCTGACAAGGCGATGGAGTACCTAAAGAGGTTCTTCGGTATTGAGGTTGAGCATAAGTTTACTCTTAACCAAGAAGTACTTGTTAGGGATATTATGTCTGAGTGGAGGCATGCACATTACAGCCACTTTAGCAAGATATACAACCAACACGTTGCCGATGCTATGCCATGGCAAAAGTGCATCCCCTACAACGAGCAGACGAAGCATTTATTAGGAACGACTGATGATTGGGAGGGGTGAATATGAAATACTATGTAGCAAGAGATGAAAACGGAAATCTATACTTATACAACTCTTATCCTACCAAAGATACGAAGGCAGGATATTGGTATTTGTATTCAGAGGATGAAACCACACCTCTTAATAAAAGTGATTTCCCCGAGGTTAAATGGTCGGACAAAGAGCCGACAGAAGTTGAAATTTTAATTAAAAAGAAGTGATTATGCAAACAGAAAACAACAATATACCCGAGATATGGTATAGCTAAAAGCAGGAGGGCGAGAATGAAACTGAATGAATTGAAAACAGAAGCCTACGAGATTGCTAAGGCAAATGGTTGGCACGATAAGGAATATTCTGACGAGCATTTGCTGATGTTGGTCATAACTGAAATAGGTGAGGCAATTAATGCGGACAGGAAAGGCAACCATGCTGATGAAGCACGAATAGCATACTTCAAAAGAATGACAGAAGGACATGATGATTTTGATTTCAAAACATATTTTGAGCAAAACATCAAGGACACTTTCGAGGACGAGTGTGCCGATGTGGTCATCAGACTGCTTGATTTAGCAGATTTAAGGAGTGTTGAGATTGAAGAAGACCTTTTGGAACTTGCTTGCGAGAATTATCAAGAAACGACGGAAGCAATGTTCTCACTCTGCAAAACATTGACGTTGAACAGATTGCTATATTCGTTATCAGAAATAATCAATGCGGCATTGTTCCTGGTTATTCACATTGCCTATAAAAAGTTTAACCTTATATGGCATATCGAACAAAAAATGAAGTATAACAAGCTCCGTGGTTATCACCATGGAGGTAAAAAGTATTAAGAGTGATTATGGCTAAAGAGAAACGATACAGAGTTGAAATGACCGAGAGCCAGCTTCGTCTTATGGCAAATTGCGTTGAGGACTTGCACCGATTTATGGGCGGTCAAATGGAACTATCCAACACCGCAAGCTGCCTTGAAAACTATTGTGAGTTGAGGGATAGGCTTGAAGAGTTAAAACCGATTGTAACGCCACACCTTGCGTTCAATGCGTTTTATGGATGGAATGGCGGTCATTGCCCGAACAAGTGGCAACGTAAGTTTATGGCGCAAAGCTACTATCTCTATCGTGAGATATACCACAAGTTGACCGTTGAACGTGCAAAGACCGAGGATATTGGCTACAACGTCTATCTCAGTCCGACACTTACATGCGAGGACAGCGGCGAGCCGATAAAAGTGGAGGTGATAGAATGAAAGCAATATTCAACATCATCTACCTAATAGTAGTGTGCATAATGATTGCGGTTGCCTTTGTATGTTGGCTGCCCGTGGATTTAATCAAGAGGAATAAACTATGCCGATAAGACCAGAGAATAAGGCTCTCTACCCGAAGAATTGGAAAGAGATACGAGCTAAGATACTTGCTCGGGCGAACAACCGGTGTGAGTTCTGTGGTGTCGAGAACCACACGATGCGTTTCAACCCCAAGACAGGCAAGGAGGCAAAGATTGTGCTGACGGTGGCTCACTTAGACCACAATCCCGAGAATTGCGACCCCGAGAACCTCCGTGCGCTCTGCCAACGATGTCACAACCAATATGACGCAGCGCATCGTGCGGAAACAAGGAAACAAACAAGGTTAAACAAAAAGAATAACGAGGTATGAAAGTACAAGATTTTAGGATTGGCAATCACGTCAAATTCAATGGCGAGATTGTAGTGGTGTGCGCTATTGACGAGTTTAGTCTTATGCTACGGCGCAAGGACGGAGGTCTTGTACCTTATCCGCCCGCACATATTGAGCCGATACGAATGACAGAGACGGAAATTCAAAGATGTGGTTTTTATCTTATAAAAAACGCCGTCTCGTCAAATAAGTTTGCGACACATTGGAGTAACGACAGGTTAAATAAAATAGCCAATATTATATTTTACCTTGAGTATTGCAACTTTGAGTGTTCAGGAGACAGGCGAATGTCGTTTACTTTCACCTACCTCCACGAATTAGAGAACATATACTATATGTGTTTCGGCGAGGAACTTAAATACGAATAATTATGGATAAAATCACAGCAGAACGAGCGAGGGACTTACTGAAGGAACTTACTCAACTTGAAATTATACAAGAGGAAACAGAGAATAACAAAAATAGATGGTGGGGATTTACAAACGGCAACATCACCCCACAACATTATGTTATGCCCGATGTCCTCCGAGAAGAGTTTAAGGCGGCAGTTGAACGCTCAATCGCAAGAACTAACAAAGAATTGAAGAAGCTATGAACGAGGAATATGTAACATACGAGCAGGCGAAGGCTCTGAAAGCGGCAGGCTTTGATTATGAGTGTGATTACCATTTCTCAAAGGAAGATGCACCCGAGGGATTGGTTTGGGGAATAAAGTCTTTTGCACCTGCAAATCATAATGCGAATGGCTATCTGTCTATTCCGACTTTGGCGCAAGCCGCCAAATGGTTGCGAGAAGAGCACAATATACACATATCTGTCAACCCGTGTTTTGATGGAAGGTGGGAGTGTCAGATTGTGGATATTTCGCCATTATGGTATTTTGACAGATACTATATGGGAGACAGTTACGAAGCCGCCTTGTCCGCAGGGGTAAGCAAGTGTTTGGAGATTATTAACGATAAAACGGAATAAAGATGAAAGTATTTACAAACAAAAGAGAAGGTAGTTGTTCAGGTGGTTTGATAGTTGTGGCTGCCAATAGTGTAGAAGAAGCACACGAAACATTCCACAAGGATGAGCGTTTCAGTTGGGCGTGGGATATGATAGATGATGATGTCTTTGATGATTATTATCTGCCAAATAATTGGGAGGAATTGCCTATGCTCATAGCAAATGTTGATAAACCTATGGTGTTAGCGGAAGAAGGTTATACGGAATAGCTATGGAAAGAATTAAGTTTGAAAAGCCGATAGCGTGGCTTGAACACGAAGCAACGCATCAGAACATTGCGGTTTACGAGAAGATTAACCGCTTTCAGAGATTTATGATTAGAGTTTGTTTCGGACTTAAATATAAGGAACTATGACGGTAAAAGAACTGAAGCAGGCACTTGAAGCCTACGATGATAATGATGAGGTGCTTTCTATTGAGGTTGAAGATTGGCAGTGGCAAGCAAAAAACAAATCTTATGTTTTGGAGTGTGAAACACTTAAAACTGATTACGAAAACGCATATATGTTATTAATTAAGAAATAGATTATGATAGCAACTACAAGAGAACAGAGCGCACGACTGCTTAAATGCGGTGTGCCGGCTGACCTCAAACGGCTATAAGTTGAACGAAATAAAGTAAAGCTATGGACAAGAAAGAATTTGCTATTGGCGAGCGGTTCCAGTGCGGAATGGTGACGCTGGAGTGCGTGGAGGATTTAAGTACCATTACTTGTTACGGATGCTATTTTGACAAATGTCTAAATGGCTGCGCAAGTACTGACATAAATTTACCTCTTATATGCGACGCTTTAGACCGCTCCGACCACAAGAACGTAATTTTCAAACAAGTAAGAGACAATGAAACAGAATGAGAGGATAGTTATCCGAAAGAACAAAGACAATACGTTTAACGTCTATTATGGCGAGAAATGTGCTGACGGAGTAAACTACGATGAAATGCTCGGACTTGTAACGTGTATCACAATGCCCGAAACAAGACCATCCTTAAACTATTTATGGACCAAGGAGCAGTTAAGTGAGTGGAAGAAGAAGTACAGAAATAATGAACAAGTAAAAGAATAGAATTATGGATAGACAGGAAGAATACGAGAAAGTAAAGTCTGACAGCTGGGGCAAATGTGTGCTTGATGGCAGGCTGACAAAAGAACTGGTTGAGGAAGTTTTTGATACCGCCTACAACATCGGCAAGAAGCACGCAAGGGGCAATGACGGAATGGTTAGCGTTTCGATAGATGTAGTGAAAACTATGTATGACGAGGCGAAAAAGACCTGTAGTATATTCACAAAGGCAACTTGCATCAATGCAATAGAGAGCGAAAATCTTGATAAGGCTATGGGTGCTGTAGATGTACTCGAAAAACTTTTCGGGGAAAGTATTCTCGACATTAAACACGTAAAGGAAAAGCGAGTTGAAGCGTTAAATCTCAAAGGGCTTGACCAAGCGAGTGTTATCGAGCGGGGCCTTACGTATTTAGAGGAAAACGGTAAGCCAGTGTGTGTGTGCTACGAGGGTGAAAGTAAAATAAGGTTGCAGGTCGCCACGGCTGCGATGCAGGGGATATTGAGTAATGAGAAGCAAGTGTGTTTTGCTTGTGAGCAATCTATGGCAGAAGAAGTTCCACTATCCGTATCGGAATATGCCGTTGCTTGTGCCGATGCCCTCATAGCCGAGGTGAGCAAGAAAGGAGGTGAGGGATTATGAAAGTATTGGACTTGGTACTGAAACACAAGTGGTACGACATGATAGGCACTGGAGAAAAGCGTGAGGAATACCGCAAGATTGGTTGGTATTGGCTAAAACGTCTTGTAGATACAGAGCAGGGAGAGTTTGAGTTTCATAACGGAGAAGACGGCATAGAACCAAATTCTTTCAAGGCACAAAATCTTGTCGGTAAACCATACACTCATGTCCGCTTTCATCGTGGCTATACGTCAACAACCATGACGTTTGAGTTTAGTGGTTTGTCTGTCGGATTGGGTAATCCCGATTGGGGTGCGCCAAAAGACGAACAAGTATTTATAATTAAATTAGAGAAACGGTTATGACACAGGAGCAATACAACAGGGCGGTGGAGATAAATAATCGAATTGAAACCTTAGAAGAAGTAAAGAAAGAAATTAAAGGTGAGTCAACTCACAAGTTGTCCTATTTGTATAAGAACGATGGCTTTAATTCAGATTTCAAGCCTTGCAATGATTGGATTCTGCGAAATCTTGGCGAAATCCTCGACAGCCACGACCGCATGATACGAGCCGAGATAGACGAGGAGATTGAGAAACTTAAAAAGGAGATTGAGGAGCTATGACAAAAATCAAATCCACACCCTACCCCGAAGATGGGGAGATAGGCATACATAAAATGTCGATAACGTACACGCAAAACGCTGACACAAACAGCGAACGTGACGAACAGCAGTATTTGACTATTGAGACCGATGATGTTCCCGATGGAAGCGATTTTCCTTATTTCTTCAATATTAAGATTAACGGCGACCATTGGAGCATTGACGAGCCATCTGAATTATCGGATTTGGTTGAGGATTTTATTAAGAGATTGAAACTTAAAAAAGGATAAAAGAAATGACAAACGAAGAAAGAATGAAAGACCTACTTTCGAGGTTTACGCCCGAAGAGATTGAGCGTACAAAGAAATCAGTTGAAGAGAGCGACCGCAAATGCGAGCAGGCTCTTGCATTATTACCGATACCTAAAGAGGTGGAACAAACTATCGACAAATATATGGAGCAGATGAGAGCCGAGGTTGTAAAACAAGGCGGAGAGTTTGCAGCCATTGTCGTGCCTTTGTATCGGCATCTTATGAGGGCGGGCGCTGTAATCGCTCTTGCTATTGGTGACGAAGCGTCAAACCTTAACAATAAGACTTGGCACAAATGGTCTGACAGAAGTCCGAACAAAGAGGATAGTATCTTTGCCGTAATGGTGAATTATATACACGGAAGTCCAGGATATAGAAATATAGTGTTTGGGAGAACCGTTCCAAGTATAGTTGAAGAAGGGTATAAAGAAAGCCTTGACAAGATTTATTGGATTGAGTTGCCGCATTGTGATATGGGGGTAGATAAGGCTGACACACTCAAATCTATAGGGTTCAGTGAGGAAGAAATTAAAAACATTTTGAACAAATGACGACAACAATTATTTTACTGCTCGTGCTGATAGAGTCGGCACGGCTTGCGCTCCAGTGGTGGAGTTATAAGAAGTACGGAAGTGAAAGGGATAAGACGTACTGCGCACCGTATGAGGTGGAGAATTTCTACATAAAAGTAAAGGAAGAAGAAATGAAAGACCTTCTTGTCAAGTATGGCAAGATGGGTTATGAACTTGTGTGTGCAGAGTATTGCGGATTTTACAAGGCTTCGGGGTGTCGTTTATACACACTCTTCTTCACCAAGAAGAAAATCAAGAACTTTAAGGAGGATTGAGTATGAGTTTCACACAAGAACACTGCGGAGAGCCACAATGCAACCGCACAAGAGATTTTGGAACACTTTAAGAAGTAAAGAGATACCACGAAAGTGGAGATACCGCCAAGTAAGACCACCCAGAGCGAGTAGGTGCGGGGTTAAATCCTCGTACCGAAAGCGTGGGTTTACACAAGAATTTATGAAAAATTTAATATTAGAGTCCGCCGAGATAAGCGGTGCAAGAAAACTACTGCTAAAATTGCAGTCGGATTGGGATATGTCGCTTATACCTGCTGTGAAATGCAAGTGTAAACAAGAACGTGAAACCGATGCGTCTTACAAATATTTCCCTATTGCACCAAAATACCGAAAGGTAGTCGGGAAAGGTATGATGCGTTTTCTTTTGTCTGACAAAGACAATATAAGGCGGTACTTATTCGATGATTGTGAGTTAGGCTTTAAGGTAAAGCACGACAAAAAAGGGAAACCGATTGACTGCGAGGTATTTATAATTAAAGACGATAAAGAACAATGAACACAGAACAACTAACACAAGAAATCCGCACACTGCGCCCCGAGTCACTGCACAAGGCTTACGAGGCGGTATGTGAGGTTTACAAGCAAAGACTGATAGAGCAGTTCGACCTCGACCCGATAGATGTATATTGGGTCGGCGACGATGTAGGTTGTCTGCTCGACATACAAGGCACATACTCCCTCCACCTGCCCGAGATAGTGACGATTGTCGATAAGGTGATGTTATTCGACGATTTCATTGATTGGTGGTATCAGTGGATAGAAGTGGGAAACGACCACCCGATTAATCTTAATTCGTGGCTAATGGGCTTGCGCCCCAATATGGTTAAGCCCAAGCCCAAGGTGTCACAAGAGGGACTTTTGGAAGCAGAACGTGCGTTTAACGAGGAACTTGAAAGAATGACGGAAGAAAAATTCTAAGAGGTATGAGCAAATGCAAACTTCACAAATGTAATGCCGCCTGCTGTTTCAACGTCCCTTTGCCGATTGGTATGGTTGAGCAGTTTGCCGATAAGATAGTGACACCCGTAATAGCAAGGGAGTGCGTGCCACCGAGTAGCAAAGATTTGCCTTTGTCCGAGATAGCGTACACCTCTGAGGACTTGGCTCGCAACAAATGCCCTTTCCTACGGCACGACTTCAAGTGCAACATCTACGAGGACAGACCGAAGATATGTCGTATTTTCGGGGAGATTGAAGAACTTAAATGTAAATTTAGAAAGTAAAAGTATGAAGAAAATTTTGAAAGCGATATGGCAAGGGTTTGTGCCGATGATTTGTGTAGCAATTGGTGTTGCTGCATTCTTCGGATTTATATACCTGCTTAGTTGGCTTGGTAATTATTTCGGAAAATTAGGAGGATTGGCTATCTTATTTGCTGTAAGTGCCGTCTCGTTGTGGATTTATTATTCAATAAGTTGGTATAAAAAACATTAGACTATGAAAACAGAACTTACATTAGAGCAGTCGAGAACGCTTGTTGGTCGTGGTGTACATTCCGAAAAGGCAAGCAAGGTAGCATGGCAAATTACGACTGATAGTCATGGTAAACCGTTCACAAAAGAACTGATGAAGCAAAGTTGGCATCATGGCATAAGCCACAAAGGTGGAATACAGCGTGTAGGGCTTACGCATATTGACGAAAAGCCGATATTCACTCTCACTGACTTGCTGGAGATTTTGCCGAAGGAGATAAGAATAGACAACAAAGATTGTTTCCTTAATATACCTTTTAATAACAAGGTTGCATTAGCAACTTATATGGGTTCAGATGATAAGAATTGTTTGAAGTTCGAACATTGTGAATTAGGCAATGAAGAGCTCATAGACAATCTATACAATCTGATGTTGTGGGTTATAGACAATGGTTACTTAAAACTTGAAGAGAAATGAGAGTGTATGTTAGCATCCCGATTTCGGGACACGACCTCGCCGCACAGAAGGCGAAGGCAGAAGAGATAGCGGACAAGCTCCGCAAGTTAGGTCATGAGCCTGTAAACCCGTTCGACACGCCACCTCCGAGCGGCAACCTATCCGAGAAAGAACTTTATGCGTTCTACATGGGCGAGGACGTAAAGAAGTTGCTTACTTGTGATGCAGTGTATCTGTGCGACGGTTGGGCTATGAGCAATGGTTGCAGAGCGGAAATAGCAATTGCCGAAGTGTACGGCATAAAGCGATATTATTACAACCATTCATTCATTGATGATATTCCGAACAACAAGTAATACTAAAAGGCGGCACACTCGTACCGCCTTTTTACTTTCCCCTGCAACAATCACACAGCAAGTCCTTTGCCACGTCCCACGTCTCTTCAACAATATCGTCACCGATGTATTGTATCTCCTCGCCGTGTGGGTTAAGACCGTAGGCTTGTGCGATATGGCTCTGCAAATGTCCCGTCTCATGCTTGTAGGACTGCATAAACTCCTTTGCGCTGGAGGTCTTTGCAAACACTACAACGCTCTCCATAGAGCCGATATTGCTGTATGTAAGTCCCGTGTCGAGGCTGCCCGAAGTGAGGTTGACATACGCCCTATCCAACGTGCTGCCGTCACACCCTATGCCGACAAGAGTTTTTAATATCTCCTCGGCATGGGGTGCGGTTACAACGTAGTAGGCGTAAACCGTCCAATTATATTTGGGAAGTTGGAATGTTTGGCATATCATAGTATCTCGTCCCAATCAATAAGCATACCCGAAGCATCAGCGTCTGCAAGCCAACGTCTGAAAAGGTTGCCGCCCGGCATATCGGGGTCGTCGATGATGTCTTTTATCATCTTTGCCATATGTGCCTCGTCCTCAACAGACGATTTCCAATAATCGGCTTTTATCATGTTGGCGGCATAGACAAAATTATGCCCCTCGTTGTACTCCAGCTTTATGCCTTGCTTTTTAAGCAGTTCCTCTACAACCTCCTTGTTCATATAGTCCACGGGTTCAGTCTTTCCTGTCGCAGGATTAAGACGCTTCATGTGCTTTACCGCGAACTCGCAGGCTTTTTTATTGAAGTTATAGCCGTATGAGCGCAGATACGAGCGCATTTCTCTCGGCATGTCTATTGCGAATATATCTAACGGTGTTCCCATATTCTTCTCTGTTTTAGTCGGGCGCAGCCGAAAAGCCACGCCCGAAGTTAATTATCGGCTTATGTAACGTCCTGTTGTGGCAGAACGTCCACGTCTCTCGTTCATGTACGGCTCGTCCCAACGGTCACGTCCGTAACGCTCGCCCATGCGGTCGTAGCCGTCCATGCGCTCACGGTCGTACTCGTCATCGTCACGCATTCCGTAGCGTCCGCCACGTCCGTAGCCACGCTCACCCATGTGCTCATAACGTCTGCCTTGGCGCATCTCCTCGATACACTCCATAGCCTCGCCACCATAGTGCAACACCTTACTCAATGTATCTGCAAGATGAGAGACTTTTGACTCTGTGATTTCAATTATATATCCCATAGCTCATTATTTTTTAGAAGATTTGCTTCCGTCCTCGTCAAGTCTTGCCAACAGCTTCGCCACCATTGATTTCAACTCCGCATTGTCATTTGCCATTGTTGACATCTGATTTTTAAGGGTGTTGATTTCCTGCTCCTGTCGCTGCTTCTCCGCCACCTCGGGATTAAGCTGCAATATCAGCTTGTCCCACATGGGCAGTTTGGCTTCCTCATCACGTCCTCGCTGTATAGCCGCCACAGACTCATTTTTGAGCGAGTTAAGCTCGGCGTTCATCGCGTCACGGCTCACGGCGATAATGGTCTGCTCGTTCACGTATTCCGCACTATCCTTGTTTACGGGCAGTTGCTGAAACGTGCGGTTAATGCCGTTTACCGACACTACAATATCCAAGACATACTCCGTCTGTGGCATCATTGTCGGATTGGTTTGAAACTTTGGCATCGGGCCTTGTATCTTCACCACCGTACCCATATCAAGACACGGGTTAGGATTTTTGGTGAGCACGTAAATCTGCTGGTTTTCTCTTAGATTTTGAAACATATCTTTTGATGATTAAATTTGAAAACTTATGAGGGCAGAGCCAAATAGCCTGCCCTCACTTGGTTATTTGCTTCTCTCTGAAAAAGCTGCCGCCGCAGGTGCTGCCGCCGCAGGTGCTGTAATAGCCACAAGCAGCGAGTCGTTCACGGTGACACCGTGGGCACATCCGCATCTTACGCAGCTTGGCTGTACGTCACGACCGAGATTTGTCACGGTGACGGTTGTGGGCAGACCCGAATAACCTTGGAAAGCCACAACAAATGTCTCGGTGAAAATCTGTGTATTGGCATTACAGCAGCCGTTTGGGACAACAACGGATATTGTAGCCGTAATCGGAATGAATATCGTTGTGCCTACAAGCCTGGGTGTACCGTTTTTGTAAGTCAGCGTAGTCTGTGGCTGTATGGTGGAGTCCACGCAGTACGCCTTACAGAGCTTTTCCTTGAAAACCGCCAAAACCCTCAGTTGGTTTGCGGCAGGGGCGACATTTGCCCCTACTGGAGATAAATAAACTGCCATATTTCTTTGATATTTGAAAAATTATTATTACCTTTGCACTCGGAGATAGGTGAGAGTCATGACTCACTGATAAGAGGTAAGCTGAACGCCTCTTCTCCTTTTCAAATGTTCAGCATTATTAAAATAGTTCAGCAATGACAAACAAAGAATTTTTGGAGAGTATCACCTTAGATGGTGAAGAATGGCGTGATGTAATCGGATTTGAGGGATATTACATGGTTTCCTCTTTGGGGAGATGTGTGTCGCTTAATAGGGTTTACAAAGATAACAACCGCTCGTCTAAGTATATTAAACAAAGGCTGGTTTCTTTCACAATGGTTGCAAATAACTATTTACAGTATCGTTTGTGGAAAAACAATAAGCAATATAGCGTGTCGGCGCACCGCTTGGTTGCATCTGCTTTCATACCAAACCCAAACAACTATCCCGAAATTGACCACATAGACACGAATAAGACAAACAACTCCGTATCAAATCTTCGTTGGTGTACTCGCACCATGAATAGGCTTAATTCTATCTCTCGTAAGAAAAACTCCGACTCAAAGAAAGGTAAACCCAACTTTCAATTAAGCAAAGCTGTTGTCCGAGTCAATCCCAACAACCCTAACGATGTAAAATTTTACAATTCTGCATCGGAGACAAAGCGATTAGACGGGTATAATCCCGGTCACGTTTGTGAGGTCTGTCGAGGAAATGGGCATAGAAATATGCACCGAGGATATTTTTGGATGTGGCTATCCGATTATGAAGCCTCAAATCAGCAAGTCAAAGAACTCTTGAATGAGTAGGAATTTTACTACCTACTCATATACCTATTATCGAGGATTAGCAACATCCGCAACCGTTGTTGCAACCGTTGTTGCAGCCGCAGTTACCATTGCTGTACGGATAGCCATAAGGAAATCCGAACATACTCTGGTAAGGAGAGCAAGTAATGTACGCAGGTTTTGCGCAAGGCTGAAGCTGGTCGATGAGTGCGCGTGTCTGCTGCTGCTGTGATGCGGACAGACGATAACCCTGCAACTCATCACGGAGGTTCTGAATTTCTCGCTTATCCTCACGCTCCTTGATAGCGGAGAACTGAGCCTCCATAGCCTGTGTCTGCTTGTCAATCGCTCCGAGAATGTCGCAAGTCTGACGCTGTGTCTCGAAGTTGGTAGACGAGAAACCACGTTCAACGGAAGAGTTGACAAAATTGATAGCGTTCTGCAAGGTGTTGGTCTGCTGGCACATCTGCAAACCGAGGTCGCCCTTGAAGTCGGCGATTTGACGCTGTGTAGAGCAGCAGCAGTCGCAGAGCTTCGACAGGATTGTCTGCTGACCGTTCTGTACTGCAAACTGGAGGTCTTTCTGTCCGAGTCCGAGGTTGCAGAGCTGTGTTGAGAGGTTGCTGATTGCACCCATCAAAGCGTTCTGGTCACAGTGTGTCTGTGAAGCGAGCTGAGAGATAGCCGTAGCGTTGCCTTGGATAGCCTGCATGATGAGGTCACGACCTGCATCGTTGTTCACGAGATTACCGAGGTCTGCAAGACCCTGCGCTGTGCCACGTCCGCCGAAGCCGCCACCGAAGCCGTTACCGAAGCCGCCCCAGCCGAAGATGAGCAGGATGATAATCCACCATGCGCCTCCGTCACCCCAGCCGTTGTTACGGTTGTTGTTCATCATTGCGGCGAGCATGTTAGGGTCAACGCCACGGTTCTGACAGAGAGAAGCAATGAGCGGAGCCATGCTTCCGCCACCGAGTGCGTTCTCTCCAAGAGAAAAGATTTTTGTGTCTGACATAATGATAAAAAAGTTTGGTTTCGCTCAATATTGAACTTGGTGCAAAGTTACGGAGTTACGGTTAGCGGTGCAAGTTTGCAACAAAATAGAGTTAAGTCATTGATTATAAACGGGAAAATTGTTGCAAACCTTGAAATTAGCAGTGAATACGAAAAAAATATATGTTAAAAATTGTAATTTGTTTGGTAGTTTACAGAAAAAGCAGTATCTTTGCAGCGAAATAACAAGGTGGTGTGGCGCAAATCGCACGACAACTTAGATAAAACAAGGCGATAGATGAAATACATAAAGTTTTTATTGGTTATCAATTTGGTCTTCTTGAGCGGTTGCCGTACTGTGAAGTACGACACCGTTTCAAAGACCATAGAGCACACCGCAAAATCGGACAGCACTGATAAGTCACGGCATGACACGCAGTATGTGTTTATGCACGACAGCGTGTTTGTATCACAGAAGAACGACACCGTGACAAAAGAGGTGTACCGCACAAGGTATCTCTACCGATACAAGACAGACACGATGAAAGTGTTCAAGCGTGATACGGTGATTGTTCAAAAGACAGATACTATACATTCAGATAAATATAATGATTGTAATTCAAGACATGGA
>NFZC01001008.1_pt1 | contig 13954 bp, 23 predicted proteins | sample 1095391 | NCBI WGS metagenome assembly NFZC01 (sample SAMN03609890, study PRJNA323583) | gut metagenome | isolation source: feces | host: Rattus norvegicus | place: Denmark: Riget | collected 2013
CAAGAATGGTTGGAAGAGTGAGATTTGAACTCACGAAGCTTTCCGAAGAAAACATATCAAGCACGAACTTGATACCCATTTGTCCACACCGACATTACTGCCGTTTCTCCTCTGGTACTCTTCAAAAGGTGGTTTATTGAACTTGTCCACCACAAGAATGGTTGGAAGAGTGAGATTTGAACTCACGAAGCTTTCCGAAGAAAACATATCAAGCACGAACTTGATACCCATTTGTCCACACCGACATTACTGCCGTTTCTCCTCTGGTATCTTCCAAAAGGTGGTTTTTTATGTTGCCCACCACAACGGAGTTCTTTTATATGAAAGTCGAGTTAGAAAAATTCTCTCAAAAGAAGGAAAGGACTTTTGGCAGATGTTATTCCGCATTGAAATGCGTACTTTATCGTACCATTGTTGCCCTTTCCTTTGTTTGAGACGTGTCGCAAGGACTATGCTGCGGTTATTGCCGTTGGAAGGAGGTCGGCTAACCAATGCTGCGATGCGTACTTATCATCTCATTCTCTCGTTGTTTCCAACACTGCAAAGATATGGAAAAAAAAAGATAATTCCAAATTTCCTTGGAGATTTTAACAAATTTTTAATGTTTTACCCTCTTTTTCTTCTTATGCTTCATGTTAAGACATGGCTCATAGAACTTGTTGGCATTAATCCAATAGTTGTTACCCAATTTGGCAATGTCAGCGAAAACACTATTAGCATATCTGTTACAAAGATAACTCAACATCATAGTCTTTTACCTCCCAAACCTTGCATAGAATGGTCTTGCATTTCTTCTCTTCTCTTCCTCCAATCTCTGTTTCTCGAACAATCTTGGATAGTCGATAAGTGGACTTGTGAAGAAATATGCCGTTACCAAGCTATAATTAGTGTTCTTTTTCTTTTCCCTCTTATTCATGTTCCTTAGAGATTTGGTTACACATATCGAGCAACTCATCAATGGAGAACTGCTCCAATGAGCCAATCTCGTTCTCATCCTCATCAAAAACCATGTATATGCCATCACCACTCTTGCTAATAGTGCGTTCTTCCTCATATCCGCAAAATGTGCCAATGGTCTTTGTATAGGAGACTTCTCCTTCTCTGTCAATAGCCTCGCAAATAGCCTTGATAAGGTTCTCTCTTGCGGTGTCAACGCTCTTTATTGCTGTTTTAATATCCATAGCCTACTTTTTTTAATTGTTAATAATATTTTGTCTTTTTGTTTTTGACAATGCAATTATACAGAAAAAAATTGGTTTATCCAAATGAAAAGTGTTAAAAAATCATTAGAATAAACCAATTTCCCTATATTTTTCCCTTATCCGAGGAAACGGCAGCACTCAAAGAAAAACGAATAGTCCCCATGGTCTATTGATAATTCCCTTGTGTAGCAGATTTGCCTTGCAATCTCATGGGTGGTCTCCTTGTGGGAGAACTCTTCCATCATGCCAAACTCATTGTTCAAGACTTCCGCAACCTTGTCAACCATTGCGTCAGTCCTCGTCTCCGTCTCTTCCTTGAACACAGCCAATGTGTTCTTGGTGTTGTCAGTATTGTCAACGTAGCAGAGAACCCTCATCATTTCTTCATGTTTTGTATTCATAAACAATTCATATTTTTAGTCTCCTTGCTTTATTAGTTTCGCATTCTCGCACGCAACTAACCAACTTGCATAATGAATTTTTGGTGTCAAATCCTTCTTGACCATGTGACCCCAATAACAAAGAGTATTCTCCTTCCCATAGTAATTAGCGATTTTGTAATCCTCAATCACAATAGTACTATATTGGTCTTGCACAATATCACCAACCTTGAATGCCTTACCCTCGTCAGACAGCTTCTTGAATATTGCCATCTTCTTGGCATTGTATTCATCATCTAAAGCCTTTTTTTGAGCTTCAATCTTATTCTTCTCATCATTAAGATAATCCCTAATCTTAATAAATTCCTCATTCAACACTTCCATAATCTTTTATTCTATTTTATTGATATTCAATTATTTAACCACAGAACTCATCTCCAACCTCGATGCTTACAACAATAGGCTCATATAACTTGTCACAGCTATCACTATTAAGATACCCTTGTATAGCGTCTTTCAGACCTTCCTTAAAGCCTTCAATGTCTTTAATTGGTGTTCTCATAGTTGACACTCTCAATATGAACTCCCTTCCACATCGGTAGTTGGTAGTGATGTAATCCTCAAACATAGCATACTCACGCTCCCTAAGATAGTTACACTCTGCTCTGAAATTGGCAGAAGATAACCTTCTCTCAATGAGTGCCTTAACACGCTCATCACCCTTCATGTGCTCTTTCATGAGCTTTATAAAGTCATTATAGCTCATATAGTAGCCGCCATTCCTTAATGGATTGTCAACGTATTTCTTGACCTCGGCATTGGTGAAATAGAGCGTGCCGTTATCCAACATATCATCTATTAAGTTCTTTCCATGCGTCAATTTAGCGACCTTGTTCTCAAGCCATTGCGATGGTTTGGCGATATTTCCTTCCTTGGTAATGGCATATTCCCTCTTGGTGGTAGAGCCATACCAATCTCTATCAATGGTCTTAATCTCAATGATGTCAAACCCTCTGTATGTCTCAATGACATTTCTTGTTTTTTTCTTTCCCATAATCCTTAAATTGTTAATTGTTCTTGTTTACAATGCAATGTTACGGAAAATCTTTCATTCAGCCAAATAAAAAAAGCCTCAAATGTCATTCCCTTAACGAGAATTAACACTTGAAGCCAAAAAATGAGATTATACTTATTCAAACTCCATAAGGGTAAATCCCTTCTTGTCGGAACTTTCCTTCCATGTCATAACACCCTTGACCTCGTAGTCCTCAAAGACTATCGTAAGCTCGTCATGGGTGTCGTCAATCCTTCTAAGGGACACGTTGTCGCATGGGACAAACAAGAGCATTGTATCACTCTTGGGTATCGGACTTGTGATTATCTCCTTGACACCTTCCGTTGTGCGTGCGGCAAATATCGTGTGAAGGAACACATTGCGAAACTTAATCTTTATGCTGTCACCAATCCTCATAACTTTAATCCTCCATGTTGAGAGCCATTATCAAAATGGCAAAAATTAAAAATAAAATCAAATTCATAATTCTTATAGTTTTGCTTTTAATTGTTCATTTATTTCTGATACACAGCGATTTCGGCAATCTTCTCGGCAATTCCATCACGTTTGCCCATGAACTCGTACAGAGAGCCGTTATCAGCCATTCTCACCCTCTCAATGAATGCCTTACGCATACAATCATCGGAAGTTTCATTCTCCAACTCCTTGACCTTGTTGCCGTCACACTTGGGACTGACGGAAAAGCGTTCATATTTGCCACCACTAACGATGTCAACCGCAATCGAATGAAGGGCACAGCTCAACCCATAAGTCTCAATGACCTTATCCTTCGTTTCTGTCTTAATCAATAATTTCATAATCTTTGATTGTTAATGTTTTTATTTGTTTACGATGCAATTATACTAAATTCATTTGGATTAACCAAACTATTTAACACTCTTTAACAAAGAAAAAAGTGAGGGGAAACATTCACATTAATGGCTTTGATAAGTTACCATTCCCATGCCATCTTCCCTCACTTTCACTTGTCACGCTCTCTTTGCGTTGCATTTCTCCAACATATCCCTTAGCGCAAAAGGATAGTTGGGATTTCTCCTTGACCTTGACACCATCACGTCAAACTTGCTCTTGACGAACTTGGATAGTATGTCGTTCACCCTCTCTTCATACTTGAATTGGGGAATTGATATGACGGCATTTCTCTTGCCCCTTGCCCCCATTGTGGCTTTCCTAATGAACTTGGACTGCCATGGGAGATTGTATTTCTCCCTTAGAATGCTCTCAACGACACTTGTGACACTTGCGCTCATGTCGTCAAAATATGCCTTGCACATCCCATAGTTAAGGAGAAGGCTCTCGTTCTTCTTATACTCGTTGTATTCTCGCTCCTTGGAACTCTTGGCTTCAAGTGCCAATCTCACTCTCTTGTTGCTCATAATCTCTTTTCTTATTGTTAATGTTTGATGCAATTATACCAAAATTATTTGGAATAGCCAAATCATTTCCTTGGAATTTTCATTGTGAGAAGATATTTTGCCTTTTCTCTATCATAGAGGGTGACAAAAGCTTTCTTCTCACACTTCTCCCTTAGTTCCAAGCACTTTGTAAACGCATCCTCCATCTTGTTGAAAACTTCATAATTCCAATAGTTTATTCTGTTAATATTTTTTTATTTTCTCTTCTTGGTGATATTGTATTCCTTCAAAATCTTATGGAGTTCGTAACTGCCAATGTCAATACCCATACTGTAAAATTCCTTGCGGAGTTTCATCGCCTTTTCAAGCAACTTGGTACAACCACACTTCCTTGATATGTAAAATGCAATTCTATCCTCTCCAACAGCAATAATCTTTGTGCTTGTCCCATCAATAAACTGCAAATTGCTGCCATTGAATGAATATGTCTTTTTCTCATAGACATAGCCGCAATTATCATCGTAGTTCTCTGTGTTGTCACAAGTAAGACCCACCGCAGCGATGGGGATTAGAATGTCATATTGACTGCCGACACGAAGGATTACCATTTCTCCCTTGGAATAATCAATAGCATAGTCCTTCTTATGGGCAGCAACCTTGCAATTCCTAATAGAAAGCCAAAAACCACACGCATCTTCCAAGAAAAGCCTTATGATATGTCCATCCTCCGAATAGAAATAAATGGAGCGTTCCCTAATGGGATATTCCCTAAATCCATCGGTTAACACATACTCGGTCAAACCTTGACACCTAACCGCAAAATAGTTAATATTTTCCATAATCTCAATGTTTTTTTTCTTTAGTTGTTGAACTTTTATTTTCTCTTGATGCAATTATACCAAAAAACTTTCATATATCCAAATGAAAAGTGTTAAAAAAACACAACGATGGGTCACTTCGGTGAAGAAGCAACCCATCATTTCAACTAAAAACCTAACAATTCAAATTATGGAAAACGTCTCCCAACCTAATGGAAGAAACATCATGTCTCACGACATGATTTTGAACGCACAGAGGGACTCGAACCCCCACCATTCGACTGCAAGGAATATCCGAAGAATTAAACATAGTCAAATGTAGTCATACCACATTCTGTATGTTCACTACCTACGTTTTGTAGGTTTCTCCGAAACGATAACAGTACCTCTTTAACCTTTTCACGCTTAAGCTTCTTAGGCTCAAAAGCACCGTTACCCAATTGTTTTAAGAGCGAATTGCATAACACGGTTATGCTCACTTAATTACTGATGAAATCCCCATCCTCAGAGTTAAATCTTCTTACCGCTTAAAATATGTGCGTTACTTTTAAGTTTGCATGGGATTGCGACCAACAATGCCGCTCATGCGCAGAAAGGAGGTGTGTGTGTGCCGCAAGCCGACAAAAAGGGCAAGCCGCATATCCTCATGCAAACTATTTTTTTTAAAAGCTCACCCCTATAACCTACGTAGGGCAACTTTGGGGTAAGCGTAGGAGGTCGTGGCGCAGCGTTGAAGAAGGAGACAGAGAAACGACACCATAGTGCGCACAGATATTTCAATGCCGTTGCCAATAATGCGTGCCAAGCCATACTATCCGCTAGACCGCATTCGCAAATGCCTCTTCTTGCGTAACATATTCGCCGCAAAGATAGGTTTGACCATCCAAGTTTTAATGCAGATATTCTATATTCAGTTGTTTACACTGAAACTATCAGTTAATAACACTGAACGAAGTCTTGTCTCTTATATATCGCATATTATTGTGTTTAATGGTTTAATTCTCTCATTCAATTTTAATATCATCTTCAATCCTATAATCCCTTAATAGGGCGGAGGTCTTTCCATAATTTTGCTAATTTAAGCTGTTAGACATTTTAATTGAAGGGGATAGTGTGAGTTCTTCGATAATCGAGCTAAGGTAGTCATGGCGTTCCCCCATGGCGCATCCTTGCATAGCCGAAGACTTTTCTCACACATTTAACCCCTTTTGGATAGGGAGGGGCAGCATTGCCGTAGTGGCGAAGCCTTTGCCCACTTGCCGCTTTGTCGGCAGCCGTCCCAAGTCCCTTGGTTTTTCTGATGCAATTATACTGACTTTTCTTGAATTGACCAAACTTTTTGAGAAGTTTTTTTGTTAATTGATGTTAATGTCCTTTGCATTTCTCCATCACTTCCAAAAACTCTTGTTTCTCATAGATGGCTTCATCAAGCTTGTCATCGTCAATCTCTCCATCATCACCCTCAAACTCTTCAAGAGTTCTTCCTTCAAGGGTGCATCTGTATGTTTCTCCTTGGTAAACGTCCAATCCGTTTTCTGTCGGATAAACGTCGTACTCGTTGAGAGCAGTCTTGCAAACGTGTTTTCCCATAACTTCTTTTCTTTTATTTGTTAATCGTTAATGTTTCTTGTTGTTGTTTACGATGCAATATTACAGAAAAGAATTGGATTGACCAAATTTGTTAACTCTCTTTAACATCTTTCTCTTCCTTTTCCCCATCTTTCCGATATGCGCCAACAATTTCCTTCGCACAGCTCAAATAATATCTTGTTTCACTTTCTGATGGCACGCTACCGCCCCATTTCGCTATATACCCTTGAAGGAGCATTTGAAATATCTGCCATGTTCTCTCTTCCCAATCAATAACGTCATTATACTTATAGTTCAATTTCTCGTCCATAGACCCCATTTATTTTCGTTTTAAGCACATATCTGTTAAAGGGTGGACGCTTTATCCACCCCATGGGAGAAAGTCGTTTCTAAGCCATTACAGCAGCTATTTCAACGCTTTCCTCGACCTCAACGTCAGCCTTCTTCTCTTTGGCAATTCCCAATCCCTTGGCAACCATGTCAAAGTTCTTGACCTTGGGGTTCTTCTCATACTTCGACAAGGCATCCTTGAAATCCTTTGTCTTTGTGCTGTACTTGTCGTAGAACCTACACAGCGCATGAGCGAGGTTTGGGTTTCTGAAAAGACTAAGGTTGTCATTGTGCTTGGCAAACAGCCTAAGCCAAGAGAAGATGGTGTTAGCCTTCTTCTCGTCAATCTTCTCATATCCGCTCAAGAATGTGGGGAGACGATGAGCGTTCTTGCCCACAGCGAAATACACAAGGTATGTGATTGGATAATTGTCGTTAGCCTCACTAAGTTCCGTCAGTTTCTTGCAGACATCGATATGGAGCAGTCTCTTCTCCTTGTACTGCGGCAATGTGAACCAATTTGGCATTCCGATACCCTTGCCACTATTATTCTTGGCAATCTGTCTCACCCTTAAATCGAGGGTTTTCTTTGTACTACTCTTTTCCATAAGATATTTCCTTAATCTTTAATTTAATTGTTTTGTTATTTATTCTCGCTCTCTTTGATAGCGTTGCCAACTATCTTAAAACACAGATATTCACTTTCTTAATCTTTGCCTTATTCATAGCCAACCACCTCCTTCTTGTCAATGATAAATTTCTCTGAATAGTCATCACCTTCCAACTTTAGGAAAATACTATCTTCCTCAAAAATGACGGAATAGTTATCGTCCTCGTCATAAAGGTCAATCATATTATCCCAACTCCCCATGATAAGCTTGGGGCATAAATCCACCAACTTTTTATACTTGCCATTTGAAAGAACTTCCTTCAATTCGTCCTCAATGACCTTTTTGGCGGTATCTTCATCCTTGCATGGTGTGACGTTGATAAATCTCTCTCCGTCAACGATGCTTTCTTGTATCACATTGATAATCTTCATAATCTTTAATTTAATTGTTCTTCTTTACGATGCAATGATACGGAAAATCCTGTCACCCACCAAATCTTTTAACACTTTTTAACAAAAAATCCATATATACAAGAAATGGGGAAGAAGATACATAATATCCACTTCCCCACAACACGAAACACTTAAACATCAAAAAGATACAAAAAAAAAAAAACAGAAAAATCTCCATTTTTATCTTACGCTTAGAACTCGGCTCTCGTTCTCATGACCAATGGCGAATTCCCTTATGTCGGCTTCCTCGGCTTGGTCTCTAGCCTTATCCAAAGCCTCTCCCTCATTATCAGCCTCAACCTCAAAAGCGATTGAAGCGTTGTAATTCAATTCAATGGTGTATTTGCTCATTTCTTTTTCCTTTAATTTGAATATATATAAAATTGATAGTTGCTTTTTCCTTAGTCAGCCACAACTTCCACCCCATCCTTGTAGAGTGTGTTAAACGTAAGAAGGACGTGCATAACATTAATTTCCTCCTTGGTGGTAATCTCATCCACCTCATCGATAACAGCTTCATACAGCTCCTTGAACTCCTTGATAGCCCTCAATGTGGGAAATACCATATCATATCTGCTACCCTTGTAGTCCTCACATACGGCATAGCCATCGTATATGTCAAATGGTATCTTTTCCTCAAAGCCATCTATATTCAAGTCGGCTGACAATACCTTCTGCCCATACATCTTCTCGAAAATCTTACTTTCGTCCGTAATCATCTTATTTATTATATTTTTGGTTTGTTACAATCACAATTCTTTGGCAAAGATATAAAAAAAAATTGGGAAATGCAAATAATGCAATCCCCAATCATTGTTAAAAACAATTAAATATTAAGATTATGGTCGTTTTCTCTCAACTCTAACTAGTTCCACCATTCCGTAGCCATCGTCATACTTAATGCCGTATTCCCAATGACAATCAATATTCATCGGACGATACATAGTGATGCCAACCTCTTCTCCCCTTTGGTTTATACCAGCAAACCTAACCTTGGTGTCACTGACACTCTCAATGGTCTTTGTTGAAAACTGCTCAATGCCACAGCCACTATTCATATCATCGACAAACAAGCTATCGTTGGTGATGAGATACCTTGCAGTGCTGTCACTTGTTATATACTCACCATTCAACTTGCCGTCCCATACACTAGATATGGTCAGACCATCCTTGTCATTGATGAACGCAATCTTGTCAGATACCAACGAGAAGATTGACACAAACAGCAATATTGCGGCAATAACAACGATGCCAACCTCGAATTTATGCAGTTTCTCTCTTTCCATTTTTGTAAAAATTTTTTATAATATCCCTATATTGTTTTTTTTACAATGCAATTATACAAAAAAAAGTTGGGATAACCAAGAAAATTCCCTTAAAAATCCTTAATTATCCCAATTTATTGTGTTATGCCGTTATTATCTCCCCCTTACTCATCATCGCTGCAATAGTTCTGCTCGAACAAGCACTCTGCCGTGAGTTGGTTCTGCGTCTCCTTGGAATACTTGTCCCAATTAGAAAAGCCATACATGGCAAGCGTCTCCCCAATCACGTCAGCGTCATAGTTGGTGATGTTGATAACCTCTTCATACCAATCGTCCTCCTTGGTGAGACCGCTAAGGCGCTCCAACTTGCCGTACCAACTATCTTCTTCAATATGCTTGTGCAGTGGGCAGCTCTCTTTCAGCTGAATGAACTCAAACGTGGTGTCGTTGATGTGTCTGCAATACCGCACATTGTCAATGTCGGTACATTGCCACTCTCTTGGGTCGAAAAACACCTCTCCATTCCTACCAACGTTGGCATGAAACGGACTTAATGCGTATGTGCTCTTCTCCCCACTCTCTATCAGCTTAGCACCGAGATAAGGGACAAGCACCCTAGCGGAGCTATCCTTGGGGAGCAAGTTCTTCTTCATCGCACGTCCCTTATAATAGAAATCGTAATGGGTCTCCCCACCAATATTCCCACTTATAATGTGGTAGTCCTCGACACAGATTGTAGCGAAACCACCACTAACGATGTCGCCAACCTTGAACACCTTACCCTCGTCAGACAGCTTCTTGAATATTGCCATCTTCTTGGCATTGTATTCATCATCAATGGCTTGCTTCCTCAAATTGGCTTCATGCAAATCATCTGAAAGCTCCTTGCCAATGGTGTTGAACTCTTTTTTCAAGAACTTAATCTTGGTCAGAACATTCTTCTTCTCTTCCATAATTCTTAATGTTTTGTTAATTGTTAAACTTTTAATTGTCCTATCGGAACATTGCAATGTTACGAAAAAAACTTGGAATAACCAAACATTATCCCAAGTTTTAACATATTTTTACATCTATATCTTCACCCTAACCTCGCAATTTTTCTCGTCAATCTCATACCCTAGCATTTCAGCCATACATGGGATAAACACATCGTCAGTGAGGCTATACTTAGCACTATCAGTATATGCGAAGGGATAGAGAAGAACCCTCTCGAAGATGTCACCCCAATAGGTGGCAATCATTTCCTTACCCTTGAAGGTCTTGACCTTACCATTTGGAAAATACACCATTCTCCCATAAATGTCAATCATTTCCTTCAATGCTTGGTTATTCTCAATCGTGCCGTTCTCGGTAAGAATGACTATGTCTGTCGTGTCTTGAAGGTCAAAGGCATAGTTGTCGTCACCATACTTGGCACTCTCATCGAGAAAATCATTCCATAAAGTAAAACAACCGAAATCGTCCAAGTCTTGCATGACCTTCCTCAATGTCTTGTGCTCAATGCCGCTATACTCCTTGACAATATCATCCACTCGTACTTTGGATATATCGTTGTTGAGGATATATGCGAATGTTTTGAAACTTTTGTCTTTGTTGGGCGACAAAACATAGCGGTAGTCACCCATGAACTCATCGGCATTGCCATGATATTTCTCACATAAGATGTCCAAATCCTCCTCGGAAGGTTTAGAGCCATCGCCAATACCATTCAAGAACCCTAGCACACTAGCCTCAAATAATATCCTTCTAAATTTCTTCTCATCCATAATTCTTAATCTTTTTAATTGTTAAACTCTTCTTGTTTTTTTATTTACAATGCAATGTTACTGAATTTATTTGGATTAACCAAACTATTTTTCTTAAAAAACATTAATCAATCCTCCTTCACGCTGATAACCCTAACTCCATTGTTGTCACTTGAAAAGCTAGCGTCAATACTTTCCCTAACTCTTTCATAATCAAGATTTTTATCAGCCTCCACCTCGGCTTCAAACGTAAAGGTGAACTTTAATCTTTCCTTGGGTGTTATCCACTTGTCAAGCATTTCTTGTGCGTCCGTAACAGTATAGTTCATTAACGCTCCCTTCAAACACAAACGCTCATACCCATCCGCAAAGCGCATTGATGAGAATTTCATCTTGCGAGTGCTATTGTCAATCACAATAAGGGGCGCAAAAGTCTTGTTGGTCTCTTTGCTGAATGGAAGGACAACCTTGGTGTAAAGGATTTTTTCCATTGGGTCTATAACACCGACAATACAGATGCTACTTCCACTTTTTGTTTCGACAACAACAACGTCGCCTTCCTTGAATTTATTCTTTTCCATAACTCAAATCTTTTTTTCATTAAACCTTTGTTAATGCAATATTACCAAAAAAATTCCATTTATCCAAATAAAACTCCAATTTTAACATTTTTTAAAACTTTTATATTTATATATATAGATATAGTATATCTATATATATAAATATAACTCCTAAAAACGCATTAAAATCACTAAAATGGTTTATCTTATATATAAGATATAAGATAACTTTCATTTCTCATGACATTCAACATTATTGGCAACACCATCCTCCAATGTTCTTACACTCTCCTTGATGTTGGTTGGAAGATTGCCATTAACAATCAAATGAATTCAAAAAACCCTTATGTTTTCGTTCTAAGTGCATTTCCCACCCTCACCCTATAACTTACCCACCTTGATGGGGAAAGTCCGTCAGAAGGAAGGGAAATGCCCTCTATGGCTATTCTTTGGTGTTCTTGTCCTTTTTGATTTCACTTGGTGTTCTCGGTGATTTCTTGCACCATTGGTTCAAGTCCTCTCTTCACCTTTGTCGTGGCACTGAAAGAGTATCTTGTAGTTCCGTCACTTTCTTTCTTGGCAACAAGTCTTGTCACTCCAATGGTATTTTTCTTGCTTGGTCTCACTGCATAGGATATAAATTTTGACACATAGTCCTTGCCTACCATTATGCCGCCTTGTCCGTTTGGTGTTGCGTTAAACTCCGACACAACACCATTGTATGTAAGTCTAAATCTTTTCTTTTCCATAAACGTATTGTTATTATTTTATTCTTATCGAGTGCAAAGGTACAAAAAAATAGGGAAACCACAAGGGATTTTCCCCACTTTAACACTTTTTTAACACTCTTGAACCAAAAATTCATTTATTTTCGTTCTAAGCGATTATTTTCACCTTACCCTTATAGTTATCCACCTTGAAGTAGAAAGTCCGTCAGAGGCTCAGGAAATAGCCTTAAATCGAATATTTCATTCCTACTTGTGTTTATAATTCCCTTGGAATGATGGGAACAGCCTTAAACAGCCATTCCCATTTCCTTATCGATGTCAATCACAAATGGCGTGTTGGGTCTCTCAAAACGCCCCTTCTTGTAGTCGTTGGCGGTCTTGTGGTAGTGAAGTCCCATTATAGTGCCTTTCGGATTAAGGTAACGCATATCATCCTCGTTAGCGTCCACAACCTCATATCCCCTAAATGTCTTTGGTAGCTCTTCTTTGTCCGAGTAGAACACCACGGCAACCTTGCCGCCATTCTTTAGAAAATCCTCGCACTTGTCCCAATTATAGCCGTCAAAGCTGAATGTAAGGTCATAGTTGGGATATTTCTCTAGGAGATTAATCCTTGAATAAACCTTTGTGTAGTCATAGAACTGCACGTCAGAGAATATCTCCAAGATATTGCGTCCGTCACTATCCTTGAAGGCAAGCGGTGATAGGTCGCTAGTTCCATTAAGCCTAACGGAAAACTCATAACCCAATTTCCTTGCCCTCTCCCTCTTTACAGCAATCTCATGCTTCAACAACTCCATGAAGGTATATCTGTCCTCATAGAACAATCTCGTTTTCTTGATACGGCTGCGGTTGATGAGAGAGCCTTCAACTCCCCTTGAAAGCTCATCACACTTGTTCTGTCCGCTTCCGTTAAGGCAGAACTCATGACAATGCTGTCCCTTTGGGCATACGTTATGACCGCTCATGTTCCATGGGGCTAGGTAAAGACAATAAGTCATTGTGCCATGCGCAACAGACAAACGCATCTTCATGCTCTGTGCAACCCCACCAAGGTAGCTAACCCCAAGTTTCTTCAATGTTTTTGTATAACCTTCCATAATCTTTTGTTAAATGTTAAATTCTAATTGAAATCTCTATTTGTCCTAATGACAATGCAATATTACGGAAAATTTTTCATTTATCCAAATAAAACTTCAATTTTAACAAAAAATTAACACTTGGGATATTGAGATAAAAAAAGAGTGACAAGCCATGTTTCACAACAACCTTATCACCCCACTTGCAAGTTTGAGTAAATTTGTCAGTATAATGAAATTTGAAATGTAGCTTTCCTATTCTCTTAAAAACTCCACATTTGCCATCTGCATTCCACAATCGTGTCTCTCACACTTGATGTTATACCCCACGGCAAAATTATCGTCATATACACGATAAATCATCTTGTCATCAATCCTCTCCCCACAATTAGGGCAAGTGATGATGAAATCTTGATAGTTGTCTAGAGGAAAATACTTAACCCCTATGTCAATCATCATAATTAAGCCATTCCTTGAGATATAACCATCATAAATGGCAATTATCCCCTCTTTACCCTCATGACTTTGAGTAAGGGTAAGTAATCCTACGTCTATTGCGTCATTTACCAATAACCCAATCTCTTCGGATGTTATGTAAAGTCTTACCAAATATTTCATAAATCTTGCTTCTTTTTCTTCTTCATTTGCAATTATATAGAAAAAAATTGGAATAACCAAAAAATTTAAGGAAAACTTTTCTTCTTTTTTCTTTTATATATTTTCTTTTTTATTCTTTTCTATTATATATACATTATTATATATAT